>Ga0156324_1003_pt2 | contig 15778 bp, 16 predicted proteins | sample RifCSPlowO2_12_FD_107972 | JGI IMG/M metagenome (GOLD analysis project Ga0156324, IMG submission 107972) | Planctomycetes bacterium RIFCSPLOWO2_12_FULL_40_19
AAGGTTGACCGCAGCGCCGCCTATGCTGCGCGTTATGTCGCCAAAAATATAGTAGCGGCGGGGCTTGCAGATACCTGCGAAATTCAGCTGTCTTATGCGATTGGTGTTTCCAAACCTGTATCAATCCTCGTTTCGACGGAACATACGGCAAAGATTCCGGAATCAAAGATAGAAGAACTGGTAAACAAGCATTTTGATCTAACACCAAAGGGCATTATCGAACATCTAAAATTGCGGCGGCCTATATATAAGATTACAGCCAGTCATGGCCATTTCGGGAGAACTGAAGATTCCTTCACATGGGAAAAAACAGATAAGGCAGAAATCTTAAGAAAAGAGGCAGGGCTGTAATAGAAACTTAATTTGATAATCCACTGTAAAATATACTGCTGTAAATAATTTAATGTATAGAATTTCAATGACCCTGATCCACTAATCTTCTTATATTCCCAGGGTTCAATTCTATTGTTTGCTACAGATTTATGTTCAATACCTTTAATCAAAGAAAAAGTATCGATTGAGGGGGGATGGCGAGAATGGCATAATGAGGAATTGCAGTCAAACCAATCCGAGAATAGATCAGGTCGGGATTATTTGCTACCGTTTCAACAAAGATAAATTGGAGTTCCTTCTAGTACGAACAAGCGACCGACTATGGATTTTTCCTAAAGGGAATATCGAGAAAAACGAATCGTTATGGCGTGCAGCGGAAAGAGAAGCTTTTGAAGAGGGCGGTGTTTCCGGTGAAATTGAAACAGAACCACTCACTAATTTTCTCCATTTAAAGAAAGGGCTTAAACAAGAAGAAATTGAACTTAATGTAGCCGTTTTTCTTCTTCATGTTAAATCTTGCCGGAAACCTTTAGAAAATCACCGTGAGCCAACCTGGTTTGATCCAACCGGAGCCGAAAAAGCATTATCAGAAGGTAGGAGTTTTAAATATTCAGAAGAATTTAAACGGGTAATTAGATTGGCCTGCGGCAGGATTAACGAATAATGACTCATGAAGAAAATTATTACAAATACAATATTGATGCTATTTTTTATTTTTCTTGCAACATTCTTTGTTGAAATATTCCTGAGACTTTTCTCTCCTTTTCATCTTGCTGGAAATATTAAGGCTTATCAATACGATCAAGAGCTTGGTTATCGGCTTAAACCAAAGCTGCATTTCTTCAGTACCACAGATTACCAGCAGGAATTCCGTACAAACCAACTTGGAACAATTAATTTTCAAGAATCCTTTACGGACTATGATGAAATTGTCTTCGCCCTTGGTGATTCCTATACTCAAGGTACAGGATTACCTGGTGATTCAAGTTATCCTTTTCAGCTTGATCTGAAGTTAAACTTCCACAGGGGAGAATATAATAAGCGATATGCTATAATTAATCTTGGCCTGGCTGCTTTTGGAGGAAAACAGGCAATCGCAGCTCTTCACATTTTCCAGAACGTTATAACGTCACCTGATTACATCTTATACCTTGGCAGTAATAATGATTATCAGGATGACATGTTATTTGAAAGCGGATACCGTCACCAACACTTAGTGGATGGTAATCCAAATTGGGGCATGATGTTAAAACCAATTCAGTGGTTTGCCAATGGCACGGAAATCGGGAAGAGAACTAAGCTCGCAATTAATCGTATTAGAAGAGGAAAGACGAAGAGAAACAACAAAAAACCTTCAGGCGGAAACAGAGAAAATAATATTGCGAAATTACAGGAGCCAATTTTCAGCGAGCTATTGGTTATATCAAATAGAATGAATGCCCCGCTGATTGTAAGCTGGTCTGATCTTCCTGAAAAAGCAGAAGGATCATATCTATGGTTAAAAGAATGGGCATCAGAACGAAATGTTTATTTCGCAGACTGGCATCCAAAGGTATTGTCGGTATTGGAAGCAATTCCTGGTTTACCTCAGAAAAATAATCATACGGGGGGACACCACAGGGCATGGATAAATTCAATGATAGCCGAATCATTTGCCGAACAATTGGTTGAGGCAACAATGCAGAAGCGCTTAACAACCAAACCTGGCAATAGATAATATCTTGAGAAATGGATCAAAAGTGACAAGAATAGAGAACAATTTCTACAAATAAGACTTTTCAGTATCTGTAAGTGTCGGGCTTAAAGGGGCCTTCGATTGGAGTACTGATGTACTTGGACTGCTGTTGTGTCATACGGGTAATCACGCCGCCAAAACCCTTGACCATTTCCGCCGCAACCTCTTCGTCAAGTTTCTTGGGAAGAACCTTAACGTATACAGGCTCACGCTCAGACACGGGTTTACCGGCCCATGATTCATTGTAAAGATACATCTGCGCAAGCACCTGATTTGTGAAAGAACCATCCATGATACGGGATGGGTGGCCGGTTGCGTTGCCAAGGTTCACAAGTCGCCCCTCGGAAAGAAGAATAATGTAATCTTCAACGTCATCGGACCTATAGATTTTATGAACCTGGGGTTTCACCTCTTCCCACCTCCAGTTGTTGCGCATGAATTTGGTATCAATCTCAAGGTCGAAGTGGCCGATGTTGCAAACGATGGCCCCGCGCTTAACGGCAGCCAGCATGTGACGGTCGCATACATTTACGTTACCCGTAGTTGTTACGATCAGGTCTATCTTTTCCAGCAACTGTTTATTGATGCAATCAGCAGAGCCGGTGTTGATTCCGTCTTTGTAAGGAGAGACCACTTCATAACCGTCCATGCATGCCTGCATACCACAGATTGGGTCAATCTCAGAGATTTTTACGATCATTCCTTCCTGATTCAAACTCTGAGCAGAACCCTTGCCCACATCGCCGTAACCAACAACAAGACCTTTTTTACCGGAAAGAAGAGCATCGGTGCCACGCTTAATAGCATCATTTAAACTGTGACGGCAGCCGTATTTGTTGTCATTTTTAGATTTGGTTACAGAATCGTTAACGTTGATGGCCGGAACCTTAAGCTCGCCTTTTGCCATCATGTCGAACAGCCGGTGAACTCCGGTAGTAGTCTCTTCGGTAATTCCGTGAATACTATCGAGCATCTGAGGATACTTCTCGTGAACCATAGCAGTGAGGTCACCGCCGTCATCAAGCAACATATTGGCATCCCACGGTTGTCCATCTTTAAGAATGGTCTGCTCTATACACCATTCACCCTCTTCTTCTGTCTGCCCCTTCCAGGCGTAGACGGCAACACCGGCAGCAGCCATGGCTGCTGCTGCGTGGTCTTGTGTGGAAAAGATGTTACATGAAGACCATCGAACTTCTGCGCCGAGGGCACTGAGGGTTTCGATCAATACGGCTGTCTGGATTGTCATGTGGATACAGCCGATGATTTTAGCGCCTTTAAGGGGTTGCTCTTTTTCATATCTTTTTCTGAGATTCATCAAACCGGGCATTTCACCTTCAGCGAGGATGATCTCACGACGTCCCCAATCAGCCAGACTGATGTCGGCCACCTTGTAATCTTGTGTAAGTGTAGTAGTCATATCACATTCCTTTATTTAAAGTCACAAAAGAGTTTTTATGCAAGTTTAATATCATATAGTAAAAGACTGTAAGTTTTCAACTATTTTTTCAAATTTGCCTGGACAAATGTCATTAATCGCTTGACTACATTAAGTAAAAAAAGTATCATTATCCTTTACGCTTTAATTATAAACAAGGGCAACTTGCCAAATATATTCTATGTCTATAGTAAGGAAAGGAAAACAAAATTTGGAAATTATTATACATGCAAGACATCTGGACACCACAGAAGCAATCAAAAACTACGTAAACAAAAAAGCTATAAAACTTACTAAATATACAAGTAAAATAACCAAAATACAATTTACTTTAAAAATAGAAGGACAAAATAATGTAGTAGAAGCAATATGTTCAGGTGCAAGAGCAAAGTTTGTTGCAGAAGTTGCAAATTCTGATATGTATGCTGCTATAGACCTTGTAATTGATAAACTGGAGAAACAGATTGTTCGACAGAAAGAAAAAATTAAACAACCTAGAAGAAATATAAAAGGTGAAATAGCTATGGAGGAAATGGAAGAGTAATTTGCATTTAAGGGTTTTTTATTTCAATTAATTTTTTACAAAGATTGCTAATGAAGATAATTGACTTTATAGGGGAGAACGCCGTATTAGACGATTTGCAATCCACAGATAAAGAATCCGTCATACGGGAAATGGTAGACGTATTAAAGAATCAAAACAAGATTAACGAGAATGAAGTAGATGATATAATGAAAGCGCTCATAAAAAGAGAGAAAGTTGGAAGCACAGGTATAGGTAAAGGAGTTGCGGTTCCTCATACAAAACATCAGAGTATCACGAAAATAACAGGTGCATTTGCTCGCTCATTGAAGGGGGTAGAATTTGATGCACTTGACGGTGAGCCGGTTTACCTGTTTTTTCTTTTACTATCACCAAATGAGTCAACAGATGTGCATCTTGCTGCGTTGGAAAAGATTTCGTCAGTAATTAGAAACCCTGATTTTCGTAATTTCGTAAGAAACGCATCAAATAAATCAGAAATGGTTGATATCTTAAAGGAAGTCGATGAGGCTAAGACTTAATAGAAAAAATCTTTTGTTAACTAAACGAATCAATGCTTACAGAACGCAGGGTAAAGATAATAAATGCAAATGGTTTACATGCAAGGCCTGCGACTCGTTTTGCAGAAATGGCTAATAAATTCAACTCAGAGATTTTTGTACGGACAGAAAACAAGGAAGAGGTAAACGGAAAGAGTATTATTGACCTTCTAACGCTAGGTGCAAGAAGAGGAACAGAAATATTAATCACGGCAGATGGTGAAGACAAAGAAGAAGCCTTGGACGTACTAGAAGGTCTTGTCAATGACAGGTTTAATGAGGACAATATGGAGACACGAAAAGGAATTGCTGTGGCGCCGGGTGTTGTAATAAAAGAAGCATTCGTTTTGGAAAGCGAAGGTTATCGAATACCACGTCACCTCATCAAAGAAGATGAAATTGACAAAGAAATATCCAGGCTGGAAGAGGCAACATCATCAGCATGGAAGGAAATAGAGAAACTAGAAGAAAGTGTTTCAAAGAATTTAGGTTCACAAATCGCTTCTATCTTCGCAACCCATAAATTGATGCTTCAAGACAGGCAATTAATGCGTGAGTTTAGAGAAAAGGTGGAACAAAATAAATTCAGCGCTGAATATGCAGTGTCACTGGTCTTACGTGTATATATAAAAAAGTTTGAAAATGTTAATGACCCATATCTCTCTGCAAGAGTTGGAGATATATATGATATAGAAAAAAGGCTCTTAAGGAATTTACTGGGAGAAAAAAGGGAAGAACTCAAAAACCTTACCGAAGAAGTTGTTGTCGTTGCGCATGATCTCAGCCCTTCTCAAATAGCGTCTTTAGATACAACAAAAGTAAAAGGCTTTGTCACTGATCTTGGCAGCAGGACGTCTCATTCTGCAATAGTGGCAAGGGCTTTGGGAATCCCTGCTGTAGTTGGAATAGGAACAGCCACCGTAGATGTGTTTGGCGGAGACCGTGTTATTATAGACGGTAACCGCGGGCTTGTAATTGTCAGGCCAGACGAAAAAACCATTAAAGAATACCAATCAATTGAGAAAAACTTCCATGTCTTCGAAGAAAAACTTTCTTCTGAACTAAAATATCTGCCAGCCGTAACATTAGATGGCAGGGAAGTGTCGATTTTGGGTAATATCGAATTTCCCCGTGATATCAGTGCAAGTTTAAGACAGGGAGCATCTGGCATAGGTTTATACAGAACGGAATTCCTGTATCTTGGTTCCAAAGATACACCAACAGAAGAAGAACACTTTAACGCCTATACGCAATCAATACAAGAGTTGGGTGATAGACCATTAATTATCAGGACTGTTGACTTAGGCGGTGACAAATTTTTCCCGGCAAATAACAATAGAGAGATTAATCCTTTTTTAGGCTGTCGATCTATTCGTTATTGTCTGGAAAACCCAAAAGTATTTAAGTCTCAGCTCAGGGCTATCTTAAGAGCTTCTGCTACCGGTAACGTAAAAATTCTGTTTCCTTTAATCTCCTCTTTGCAGGAGCTGCAAAAAGCAAAGGATATTGTAAAGGAAGTAATGGATGATATGAATCAAAATGGAATAGCATTTGATGAAAAAATAAAAATCGGAATTATGATTGAAGTTCCGTCTGCCGCTATGGTGGCAGATGACTTAGCGAAAGAAGTTGATTTCTTTAGTATAGGCACAAATGACCTTATTCAATACACCTTAGCTGTAGACAGGAGTAATGAAAAAGTTGCCCATTTATATTCTCCAGCTCACCCTGCGATTTTAAGATTGTTAAAAATGGTCATAAAGGCGGCCGAAGAAAATAATATAAAGATTGGAATATGCGGCGAAATGGGTGGCGAGATTGAATACACTATATTATTGTTAGGACTGGGCTTAAGGGAATTCAGTGTCGCCCCTGCCATAATAATACCGGAAATAAAGAAGATTATCAGGTCAGTTACTTATGAAAGAGCAAAAGAAGTAGCAGAAACTGCTTGTTCATACAACGATCCCGCACAAACTACAGAGTATCTCCGGAATATTGCACGAGAAATCATACCTGAATTAATATATTAAGGCTAAAGTTGGTTTATCTTGCCGCAAGTTTGGTTTCTATAATCTTGATTTTTTCATTTTCTTTTTAAGTATTTCAAACCTGAAAATACTGTTGACAGATTAGAGAATTGTTACTAAAATCAGTCTAAGTCTAATAAGATTAAGAGGATAAATATTTGATAAATAAGTTTTTATGCTGATATCTTGAGGATTCAAGTTAAATTTATAAAACAAGGGAGTTTGAGATTTATCTCTCATCATAACTTAATGAAACTCTTCGAAAGGGCAATTCGTAGAGCGGGAATTTCTGTCAAAATGTCTGAAGGGTTTAATCCAAGACCTAAAATTGCCTACCCTTTAGCTTTACCAGTAGGAATCAAAGGTATTGACGAGAAATTGGAGATGGAACTTTGTGAATGGATGCAAGTTTCTGAAATAGAAACAAGATTGAAAAGACAACTTCCAGAAAACATACAAATTACCTCCATCGAACCGATTTCCAGCCAAGTGAAATCTTCTGTAAAAGACGTAACTTACGTGGTAAAACCAAAGAAAGGCAAAATGCCAGAGGCAGGGAAAACAGAAGAGCTGCTATCCAAAAATGTGATAAATAGTCAGAGAAAAGGGAAAAAACTAGCATTTAATATTCGTCCATCGATAAACGGTATTACTACTAATTCACAATATATCGATCTGGAGCTGAAGATGACGCCTGAAGGAATGGCTAGACCCGAAGAAGTATTATCACACTTAGGATTGCAAGCCGGCAAAGACTACGAAATTTCAGAAATAGTTAGAAAAAGAGTAAATCTAACCTCCTCTCCTAAAGCAGCATGTTAGTACAAGCAAAAGGAATGTAATGAAGAAGAGGATGTTGATAAATGTAGTAGAACCCGAGGAAAGTAGAATAGCCATATTGGAAGATGGCATTCTTGAAGAATTATACATAGAAAGGTTCTCTCGCGAACAAATTGCAGGGAATATATACAAAGGTCGTATTGTTAATGTAGAACCGAGTATAGAAGCTGCATTTGTAAGTATAGGGTTATCAAGAAACGGGTTCCTTCATGTTTCAGACGTTAAGAATTACCGTCGTAATGGTGAGAAACAATTAGATAGCGACAGTACTACAAAAACAAGAGAGAATAAGTCAAGGATCAAGACGTTAATAAACCCCGATCAGGAAATACTTGTACAAGTTATCAAAGAGGGAATTGGTGACAAAGGGCCAAGTTTGACAACAAATGTCAGTATTCCGGGAAGATTCCTGGTACTGATGCCGGAATCGAACCTTGTTGGTGTTTCACGAAAGATTATTGACGAAACAGAAAGAACACGACTTAAGCAGATTATAGAAGAATTAAACCCACCTCCAAATCTGGGACTGATCGTAAGAACTGCCGGGGAAAACCAGACAAAGCATGAGCTTTCCAGAGATTATAATTATCTTCAAAGACTGTGGAAAGTTATAGAGAATAAAGAAAAAAAAGCTGAAATACCTTCTGTAATATACCAGGAAAGTGATTTAGTAATTCGTACGATTCGGGATATATTCTCAACAGATATTGATGAAATAATCATTGATTCCGAAGCCGTCTTTAAAAAGATAAGATATTTCCTGCGTTTAATAATGCCCGGTTGCGTGAGGAAGTTAAAACTTTATAATGAACATGAACCGCTATTTCACAAATATAACATTGAAAGAGAAATAGAAAAAATAAATAAAAAAGAAGTCCGTCTCGCAAGAGGCGGCTCTATTGTAATCGAACAAACCGAAGCGCTGGTAGCAATTGACGTAAATAGCGGTAAATATAGAGAAGAAAGTGACCCGGAAAAAACCTCATTTAAAACAAACCTGAAAGCAGCAAAAGAGATTACACGCCAGATCAGGTTAAGGGATATCGGTGGAGTCATAATAGTTGACTTCATTGATATGAAAGAAGAAAGTCATATGAGGGTGATTGAAAAGGTAATGGAGGAAGCTCTAAAGAGAGACCGTGCCAGAAAAAAGATGTTAAAAATGTCTAAATTTGGTATTATCGAGATGACGCGGCAGCGTATCAGGCCGAGTCTCAAGTCTGTAATTTATGAAAGTTGTAAAAGTTGTGAAGGCACAGGAGAAACAAAGACAGTCGAAAGCACGTGTCTGGATTTAATGAGGCAGATAAAATCAACAGTAAACAATCCGCTAATCAAAGAAATCGAGATTACTGCCAACGACATAGTTGCAGGTTACATGCTAAATAAGAAAAGAAAGCGGCTGACAGAACTTGAAGATAAATTCTCAAAAAATATTATAATCAAAGGCATAATCGGCCATAAAACAGGTGAAATTACAATTCATTGCACCGATAGCAATGGAAACCGTATTGCGATTAAATAAACTTTCTTAAATTGTTAAATCGTTCAACCATTCACCTGAATGATATTATAGGAATGGATGAAATAAGTTAATTTAAAATACTCACTGGTGAGAGAATGTTGAAAGGAGAAATGTGTAATGTATGCCATTATAAGAGAAGGCGGAAAACAATACAAGGTTGAGCCTGGCAAAAGTATTGAAATCGATTTAAAGGGAAATGTCAAAAAAGGTGATACGCTGGAATTCACAGATGTATTAATGGTTTCGAAAGAGGGAAAAACACAAATAGGAACACCTATTGTTGAGAATGCGAAAGTAATATCTGAAGTTCAAAGTAATACAAAAGGCAAGAAACTGGTAGTAATGAAATTTCGTCGCCGCAAAGACTCTAGAACCAAAACAGGACATAGACAAAAATACACAAAAATTAAAATAAAGGAAATCGTTTCCTGATAATTAATAGGACACTGATCTTCACAGATAAAAACTTTTTAAATTTAATGCTTCCTGGCGGAACCCTAAACCCTTATTATCTGCGTCAATCGGCGACCAGAACAGTAAATTTTCGACTATAATTTTTTTAGTATAAAAGGAGTAAGAAATGGCTCATAAAAAAGGACAAAGCTCGACAAGAAACGGAAGAGACAGCAATCCCCAACATCGGGGTATTAAACATTACGGTGGCGAACTGGTGAAAGCCGGCGCTATTCTTATTCGACAATGCGGTACAAAATTCAAACCCGGCACAAATGTTGGATGTGGAAAAGACTATACACTATTCACAAAGATAGATGGAGAAGTTGCGTTTGAATCAGGCCGCAGGGTCAGTGTTCATCCTGTATAAAAACTTTTTCTTATTGTTTAACGTAAAAGATTAATATTAAGGGGGGATGGAGCTTAACCATTCCCTTTTTTCATAAATACCAGCAATGTTTATAGATGAAGTAACAATTTTTGTAAAAGGCGGCAACGGCGGCGATGGTAGTGTAAGCTTCCGACGTGAAAAGTATGTCCCACGTGGTGGCCCCAACGGCGGAGATGGAGGCAAAGGCGGCAATGTCATCCTGCAAGTCAGTGAAGGAATCGATACGTTACTGGACATAACGTCAAAAGTAAAATTCATTGCTGAGGACGGAGCAAAAGGACAAAACAGTAACAAAAATGGTAAGGACGGAAAAGACTTAATCATTAATATACCTAAAGGTACGCTGGTAAAAGACCTGAAGACAGGACGAATTATTAAGGACCTGAAAAGAATCGGAGAGTCTATAAGGATTGCACGAGGCGGTAAAAAAGGCAGGGGTAATACCCACTTTAAATCTCCAACGAATCAAGCTCCACGTTTTGCTGAAGAAGGAAGAAGAGGCCAGGAACGCTGGATTAAACTTGAGTTAAAGTTAATTGCAGATGTTGGTATAATCGGCTTACCTAATGCCGGAAAGTCTACGTTCCTTGCAAGAATCTCATCGGCACGGCCTAAAATCGCAGACTATCCATTCACCACACTACAACCGCAATTAGGGATTGTGGAGTTAGAAGATTATAAAAGATTAGTATTTGCAGACATCCCAGGTCTTATAGAAGGTGCGCATAACGGCTTGGGTTTGGGTAATACATTTTTACGACATATAGAAAGGACCAGAGTAATCATTCATTTAATAGATATTTCCGCAACCGACCCTTTAGAAGCATACCGCATGGTCAGGAAGGAACTAACGCTTTTCAGCTCTAAACTAAGTGAAAAAGCAGAAATAATAGCCATAAACAAAGCTGATATTTTGGATGCGAAAATCGGTCTTAAAATAGCAGAGGATCTGAGCAGGAAATTATCTAAACCAGTGTACACAATCTCTGCAGTAACCGGCAAGAATGTGAAAGATATAATTAAAAAGGCTGCAGATTTAGTTGATGAAGAAAATCAAGAGAAACATTCCAACCCGCCTGCCCGACAAAGTCTTTCGGGCGTGGACGGGTCAGAAGAAGTGGAGAAATTATTATCTTTTTAATGGTTCTAAGCCCTTATGATCCTGGCAGTTGATATTGGTAACACAAACATTAATATAGGCAGCTTTCAGGGGAAAAAGCTTATTTCACATGTTTGTATAAATAATAAAAGCTTGATTAATCAAAAAGCTGCCTTCCCCCTCAACTCATCACTCCTGAATCAAACCAGAAACATATTAATAGCTTCCGTAAACCCGAGAATAGAAACAGTTTTTCACAAATATCTGGACAAAAAACATAAAAAGAAATTACTAAAAATAGGCAGAGAAATAAAACTAAATATGCCTATACTTGTTGACAATCCTCAGAAAGTTGGTGTTGACAGATTATTAAATGCACTCGCTGCATATAGGAGAACTAAGACTTCTACAATTGTTATTGATTTTGGCACGGCAATAACCATTGACATAGTATCGAAGAACGGTGAGTTTCTGGGTGGATTGATAATGCCCGGAATAAGAACAAGCGCTTATGCCCTGAATAAACAAACCGCCCTTTTACCTGAGGTAGTTATAAAAAGAACTAAAACCATTATTGGGAAAAATACAGAAGATGCCATCAAAGCAGGAATCTATTTTGGAACGGTAGGTTCTATAATTTACATAATAAGAGAGATTCGCAAGGTTTACGGGGATTTGCAATATACTATTGCAACAGGAGGAGATGCAAAAACATTCAAAAAGGATATTTCCGAAATTGATAAAGTTATTCCACGTTTAACATTGGAAGGGATAAGGATAGCTTTTAAAGAAAGCCTTAATCCATAGGATTTGGCTAAACAAGTTTCTTTTTATTCGAAAACCTTTTCAACTTATTAATTAATGTTTTATAGCCATCTTCGTCTCTCAATCCATCCAGATCGCTGTCACTCTCCATATGCCTTATGTCGTTATAGCCTAAATCTATTGCTTTACCTAAAAATTCCAGAGACTTATTAACACTTCCCAATAATGAATAACTGCAAGCAAGATTATAATGGACTAAAGGATCACAGGGCTTAAGTTTCGCTAATTTCACGTCTACCTTCAATCCTTTCTCATGCATCCCATTAGCAGTATATACATTGCCAAGCAGCATCAGACACTCTGCGTAGCTCGGGTATTTCTCGAGAACACCTTCCAAGAACCAGATTATAAATTCATCATCTGTCTTTCGGAAATCCGGCGTTTTCAAATCAAACTCATACTCTGGGATTCCTAATATCATTTGGTAAATGACCACCTTATTTTTTATATACTAAAATTCTCAGTTAAGCTTATTTTAGTTTATTGTAAATTGATTTATTGTCAAGTATGATTTTTAAAAATTATTACTGATAGAGCCTTATGCCTTTCACCTTGACATATTTTTCTGTGATAAGTAAAATTGTAAATTCATTAACACTTGACGTTTTTAAATCAAATTAACAATATAAAATTGAAACTTTACGAATATCAGGCGAAAGAAATCCTTTGCAAATATAATATAAATGTTCCCAGAGGCGAGGCGGTAACTGATGCAGAAGGGGCAGCAAAAATTTATAGTCAATTGGGAGCTAAAAGGTGTGTTGTCAAATCTCAAATACTTGCAGGCGGCAGGGGAAAAGGCGGCGGTGTAAAGATAGTTGAGACGCTGGACGAAGTAAAAAGCTACACTTCTGAAATCATCGGTTCGCACTTAACAACTGCTCAAACAGGGAAAAAAGGGATAAAAGTAAACAAAGTCCTCATAGAAGAAGCCATTAACATAGAGAAAGAGCTATATCTGGCTATCTCAATAGACAGAAGCGCTACAAAAATCACTGTAATAAGCAGCACAGGAGGGGGAACTGAAATAGAGGAGGTTTCTTCAAAAACACCTGATAAGATTTTTAAAGAACAAATCAATCCAATACTGGGTATTCGCGATTTCCAGGCACGTCAAATAGCGCTTAATCTGAATTTGACCGGATCTCTTTTAACAAAGGCATCTAACCTGTTCAAAAACCTGTTCAAGATATTCATCGAAAATGACTGTTCCCTTCTTGAAATAAATCCACTCGCATTAACTCCCGAAGAAGAGATAATCGCCCTGGATATAAAAATGGACATTGACGATAATGCCCTTTTCCGCCACAAGGAGTTTCAGGAAATACATAACCTTTCAGAAGATAAAAGCGCCGAAAAAATGGCATCAGAAGCAGGATTAAGTTACATTGGACTCGAAGGAAATATAGGCTGTTTAGTTAACGGCGCCGGCCTGGCAATGGCCACAATGGATATTATCAAACTTCATGGCGGTTCACCCGCTAATTTCCTGGATGTGGGAGGCGACGCCCCGGTTGAAAGAGTTACAACCGCCTTTGAGATAATCTTTACAGACCCTAAGGTCGAAGGCGTATTAGTAAACATTTTCGGCGGCATAATGAAATGCGATGTTATCGCCGGGGGAATTATCCAGGCTATAGAGAAAGTTAAAATTAAAGTGCCGCTCGTAGTCAGATTAGAAGGTACTAATGTTAAAATCGCAAGAAAGATATTAGACAATCCCAGTCTCAATATTATCTTTGCTGACAGCATGAAAGATGCATCCAAAAAGATAATTAAGGCCATAAATGATAGAAAATGAGCATCTTAATCAATAGAGACTCTAAAGTAATCTGCCAGGGAATTACGGGCAAGTCAGGAATGTTTCATACGGAACATATGCTGGAATACGGCACAAAAATCCTTGCGGGCGTTACTCCAGGAAAAGGCGGTTCTCAGGTTTTCGGCATTCCGGTCTTTGACTCCATGAAAGAAGCTGTAGAAAAAACCGGATGTGATACATCTATAATTTATGTACCGGCGCCTTTCGCCGCAGATGCAATTATTGAGGCCGCAGAATCTGAAATTAAATTAATCATTTGTATTACAGAAGGAATTCCAACCATTGATATGTTAAAAGTAAAAGCGTATCTCAATACAAAGATAACACGCCTGATAGGGCCTAACTGCCCGGGAATTATTACTCCGGGAGAATCAAAGATAGGAATTATGCCGGGTTACATTCATACACCGGGATCAGTAGGTGTTGTGTCAAGAAGCGGCACATTAACCTACGAAGCCGTGTGGCAATTAACACAAAGAAATATCGGCCAGTCAACGTGTATTGGAATTGGTGGCGACCCTGTTATCGGAACAACATTTATAGATGTTCTGAAACTCTTCCAGGAAGACGGCAATACCGAAGCAGTAGTTCTGATTGGTGAGATTGGCGGAAGCGCAGAGGAAGAAGCGGCTGAATTTATAAAGATGGAAGTAACCAAGCCTGTAATAAGTTTCATTGCCGGATTAACCGCGCCGGAAGGCAAGAGAATGGGTCATGCGGGAGCCATTATTGCCGGAGGCAAAGGTACTGTTGCCGAAAAAGTATCTTGCTTACGAAGCTCTGGTGTCACCGTTGTAGATAGTCCGGCAGATATAGGAGAGACGGTTGAAAAAGTGTTAGGCTGACTATGTCAGCCGTCAGTATACTTTTCCGCATGACTTATTTACATATTAACCAATGGCTAAAAAAAAGGGAATCGTTCATATAAACCACAAAAGATGTAAAGTATGCGGCATTTGTGTTCATATTTGTCCTGTACAGAATTATATAATAAACCAAAACAAACTCAAAGATCTTGGTAAATGCATTGCATGTCTGCAATGTGAAAGATTCTGTCCGGACATGGCGCTCATTATAGATACTAAAGATGACAAAAAAACTCCTGCAGGGTAATCAGGCAATAGCTTTGGCTGCCGTAAAGGCCGGTTTAAATTTCTTTGCCGGATACCCTATTACGCCAGCCTCAGAGATTTTACACGAACTGGTTAATCAAAAAACAGTCAAAGTATTGCAGATGGAAGACGAGATTGCCTCAGTCAATGCAATTATCGGCGCGTCTCTGGCAGGGGCAAAATCTATGACGGCAACATCGGGACCGGGGTTTTCACTAATGCAGGAAAGTATCGGCCATGCCCACATGATGGAAGTCCCGCTGGTAATCGTAAATGTTCAACGTGTCGGCCCTGGCACCGGCATGCCGACATTTCCCGCTCAGGGGGATATCATGCAATGTAAATATGGCAGCCATGGTGATTACTTCCCTATAGTCTTTTATCCAAATTCGGTTGCAGAACTATATGAATTTACTTTCAATGCATTCAATGCCGCTGAAGAATCTCTCAGCCCTGTGATACTTTTAAGCGACAGTTATGTCAGCCACCTTTACGAAACTATTGAGGAAGCTGATTATCCGGTATCTAACAGAACTTTAGCCCCATTGGGAACGTCCAATAGACACTTCACAGGTCTTACTCATAAGGATTCAAGTCCGGTAACATCTGATCACGGGGTACATAAAAAATTAATAAAACATTTAGAGACAAAGCAAAAAAAAGTGTCCAGGAAGTATAATAATTATGAATATATTGAAAATAAGTATTCAGACATCCTCCTGATAACGTACGGTGCATTGTCCAGGGCGGTATATGACCTTAAAGAAGATTTCGCAATTTATAGACCTGTAAGGATTTTCCCACTGGTTGACAAGATTAAAACCATAGCTAAAAAATATAAAGAAATTGTCGTTATGGAGATGAACGCTGGACAATATGTTAATGAGATTGAAAGATTGCTGCATCGTGAGGTTAATTTCATCCCAATTCTGGGAGGCAAAATAGATTTAAATGAGATTTGGACAAAACTCAGGAGAATCAAGACGAAAAAATGACCAAAGAGCTTACTTACCTTAATTATCTGAAACAGGACAGATTACCACACCAGTGGTGTCCCGGATGCGGCAACGGAATCGTTCTTAAACTTGCCTG
>Ga0156324_1168_pt1 | contig 15707 bp, 16 predicted proteins | sample RifCSPlowO2_12_FD_107972 | JGI IMG/M metagenome (GOLD analysis project Ga0156324, IMG submission 107972) | Planctomycetes bacterium RIFCSPLOWO2_12_FULL_40_19
TGAGTTGAAAATTCGGATTATATCCAACAAAATAATAAATGGTTATTGAGTTAACTCAGCTTTCAGTATCGTTATTGTATCACAAGCATCCTGCTTGTAGTATTTAACACTCAAGCCAGAGGCTTGAGTTACTTTGCAATTTATTGCTGAGTTAACTCAATAACCATTAAATAATATGTGGTTTTATGATTGAAAAGAAAAAAAACAAAAATGCATACAAAAAGGGACTGAATCTTTTAGAAGTATACCCTACAAAGTTTTCTGAGAGCGTAGTATTCGTAAAATATGATGGCCCGGTAGATAATTTCAGTTTTCCATTTCCTGACAAAAAGGTCGAGCACATCATAGTAAATCTATGTCCCACTGAACCATGGGCGATTCCCAACAAGGTAATCCTTAGAAATGAGACACCTGATTTCTTAAATAAACTGGAAACTGTAAGGGCAAAGTACTTTCCTGATTCACACTGCCATGTCGTCGTTAACTATCAGGAAACAGGTCTTGTTAATGAATTTAACCAATATAAAGCCAGCGCAAATAGAAATTCCTCTTTTGCAAAAGGGGAATTTCTCCACTTACATACCATGGAACCGGTATATCCTTATGATGCGCCTGTCCTGATTGTAAAGAATATTCTTGGATTAAATATTGGCTTTGACCAGAACACAATAGATCATGGAATACTTATATTAGATACTCAAACCATTACTGGCATCTTTGAACATTACATCCAGAAAACCGAATTTAACACCCGTCTCATATCCATCTCCGGAACGGGTTTGAATGAAAACAAGATCCTCAAGGTCAAGCCCGGTACGCCTGTTGAAAGAATATTGGAACCCCACGTTAAGGCAGGTATCAAATATCGTGTCTTTCTTGACGGGCCACTGAATGGCACTGAAGTTGAAGATTTGACTCAAAAGATTGACTGGTTTGTAAAGAATATTGTGGTACTGGAAGAGAGAGACTATAAGACACCTTTTCCTTATCTAAGGGTCAACGAATTACTCTTTACAACAAGTCTCATGGGAGAGTTGAGACGTTGCGTATATTGCAATTTTTGTGATGATATATGCCCTGTAAATCTTGAACCGGCTCTTTACTGGCACTGTTATATACGTGGTGAAAAACATAAGGCGCGTCTTTACGGATTGGAGAAATGTATAGAATGTGGACTCTGCAGTTTTATATGTCCTTCAAAACTGGAACTGCTTCAGGTTATTAGAGAATGTAAGTCATTAAAGTAATACAAAAACATAGATGAAAAAACCCTTTAAAAACATTGAAACCATTTTCAATAAAAGTCTGAACAGTATCGAGACGTTTATTCAATCACATCCAAAGGTAAATTTCCTTTTCGGGGCGGTATTCGAAGCGGCTGATGGTCTGATAAGGAGCACAAAGGATACGGCAAAAAACCCGCCGTTCATTCGAAGCTCGATGGATGTTAAACAATATATGGGCGGTATTCTGGCGGCGCTGTTCTTTGGATGGGTTGTGCCTGCAATATACTTCTATGGATTTATGTGCGTTGTCCCCAAGCTTATAGTGTCCTTCGTGGTGGGCGTGTTTATAGTAGACGTAATATGGGTCATACTTGCCAGAGAGGAGAGAATTAATGAAGGAGGTTTTGTAACCTGTCTCTTTATCCCCGCCTTCTTGCCGCCTCAGGCGCCTCTCTGGCTAATTGGCGTGGGAGCGGGAGTTAGTATTTTATTCAGGAACATCCTCGGCGGAGTTGGCCATAATCTTGTTAATCCCGCCCTGTTCGGTCGCCTGATGTTGACAATTTGCTTTCCAACTATGGTAGTCTCCGGTTGGCAGGAACCATTCACAGGCATACCAACAATTGAATCCTTAATGTATGGTGTGGATGCTGTAACACATGCGACTCCTCTGATAGTATTCAAGGAAACTGGTGAGGTGACATCGTATTTATCGCTTTTGTTCGGCGCAGGTACGGGTTCCCTGGGAGAAACGTGCAGGATTGCCCTCATTATAACGGGAATATGGTTGTGTAAGAAAAGGATTGCAAACTGGAGAATTCCCGTTGCTTATTTAGGGAGTGTATTTATCTTTTCCGCCATTTTCTCTCTAACAGCCGGTAAAACCGTAGCGCCTCCCATATTTCAACTCTTGAGCGGTGGCCTTATCTTTGGAGCTTTCTTTATGGCAACAGACCCTATCACAACTACATACAGCCAAACCGGTAAGTGGATATTCGGTATAGGTTGCGGCCTTATCACCGTCGTCATTAGAAATTTCACACCGATACCTGAAGGCATAATGTATGCAATATTACTCATGAATCTTCTCAGCGTCCCGATTCAATCCATTATCCTGAAGATGAAATATAGAGTGTAAAATGAACGAGTTTAAAATATTCTTAACACGAGTCCTTTCGATCTGCCTTATTACGGCTATACCGTGTACAATATTGCTGGCGCTTTATTTTGTAACGGCTCCAAGGATAGCCGAATATCACGAGATAAAACTTAAGAAATCCGTCCTCGATATTTTTAATATCCCGTATCATACCGAAGAAAAACAATTCTTCAGCCTTAAACTTAAAAAAGTTGACAAGAAGGATGTAAGAAATGTCTTCAAAAAGAGCATCACGGTAGAAACCATAACAGGCCAATACAACGGACAAACGGAAGAAGGGAAAAAAGTGAAAGAACTTTTCATGTATTATAAGGATGAAAAGTTGCAGGGTATAGGATTTATCGCCACACGGCTTGGTTATGGCTTTAACAAAGCGGCGGATATTTCACTGTTTATCTGCGTTAGCCCCGATCTGGAAACGGTAAAAGGTATTGAGGTGCTTGATCACGCCGAAACTCCCGGTCTGGGCGGCAGAATGACGGAAGACAAATTTAAAAAACAATTTGTCGGAAAAAAGCTGAAGCCAAAGATATCAATCGTAAGAGGGAAAGAAAGGGTCGGCTCTAACGAGGTACATGCCATCACAGGCGCTTCTTATACAAGCAAGGGAATAGAAAACATCATTAACGAAGCGATGGAAATATTCTGGCAAAGAATGGAGGCAGATAAAAGATGAATGTTCTGGCAAGATACATCAGGCAGATATCAAAATTCTTTTTAAGAGATAACTATATAGTTTCAGCAGCAGCAGGGTTGGGGTTCTGTTCAGCGCTGGCGGTAACAAATAAGATAGAGAACTCTCTTACAATGGGAATGGGTGTCGTATTTGTAACCTGTGTCAGCTTTTGCCTTGTCTATCCATTTAAGAAATTAATAATAGCATCCGGCACCCATCACAAGGTTACGCTCCTGATGATTATCGTCTCTGTATTCGTAACCGTATTCAACCTGATAGCTCAGGCAATAATCCCCAGAATTGCCTTTAACATACAAGCATACATTGACCTGATTACGACAAACTGTATCGTCCTTGCCGTAATCTCGGAAGGGCTGACCTTTGAATTCTGGGATGCACAGAAGAAAATATTGAAGGCATGTCTCGGTTACTCTATAGCGCTTATATTCCTGTCCCTTATGAGAGAACCTCTGGGATTCGGAACACTGATGAATTTCCAGATACTTCCGGAACGCTTTCCTGTAGTAGTATTGATGATAACACCTGTGGGGGGTTTCTTTGCCCTGGCATTATGGAGGTTCATGCTCAGGCCGCTATTTGTCAAAACGGGTGTTGTTTATCAGGAAAGTTTACAAAAAGAAGAGCCTGCGGATGTTGAAGTCCCTGCAAAAACAGAGACATCAGGATTCAAAATATCCAGGAAACTTATAATAATCATTGCTGTAGGAGTCCTCCTCATAATCAGTCTTGTCACAAATATAAAGGCATTCTCTTCCCTGAATGACCAATTCATAATTCTTTTACCTATATTTCTGAGCGCTCTTTTCTTTGACGGTATTGTTTTAAGTAAACTTCTGGGGATTTGTCCCCTGCTTAACAAATCAAGACAGATTGACGCTGCATGGAAGATGGGATTGGCAGTCGTCATTGTGGTTACCTTATCCACAAGCCTTAACTGGATAGTTTACAATAAAGTATTGATAGGCGCCAGTAACTATATTTCTGAGATTTCCCCGGTTCCCATAAGACTCGAGAAGATATTCTATCTCACTGTCTTTATCGTAACTATTGCAACCTTTGTACAAATCCTCGGAGTGCTCCTTCGGCGTTTCGCTATGCATGTATACGAACAAATGGGACAATTTCTGGAGCTGATTACCGTAAACTGCATTGTCCTTGCAAGCTCTACATTTACCATTCCCCCGGGAATGTCTTTTATGGCTACAACGGTCACGGCCTTCGGTTTTGGCCTCCACTGGTTAATGGTATGCGTATGGCTGGCTGTGCTGAGACGTCAGAGGCTGTTTGTCCCTGTAAACTCGTGGGATGAAGACTCTGTAGCTATATTATTGCTGGGCATAATGGCGGCAATATTTACCGGTATTGGTACGATAAATATTTTTTAAAACCATTAAATTAGGAATTTCTAGAAAATGCTTACTTCAATAATACTGAGTATATGCATCATCATCATAATCATGTTATCCATGGCCGGGCTTAGCGAAATAACCTATCAGCTTTTCGGCAAAGGGAAGAAGCTCAAACTTAAGATACACAGTGACGATGATTTTACGAAAGGACTCGACATAGAAGGTGGAAACAATTTACTCAACACCCTCCAAAATAAGGGATATCATATACCTTCCGGATGCGGTGGCAATGCCACATGCGGTCAGTGCAAGATTAAGCTGTTTACCAATATGGGTTCATACTCGCCAACTGAAATACCCCATTTCGACCGTAAGGCAAGAGAGGAGACCAGGAAATTTCTTGAGGAAGGTAAAGGTGACGGATATACAAGGCTTTCATGCCAGTTAAGAGTAGACAAAGATATTGACATATATCTGCCAAAGTCAACATTACAGGTTAAGAAATACACTGCCCGTGTGGTCAGAAAGGTTCAGCTAACCTCAGATAAGTATGAAATCAGTCTGCTTCCATTCCAAAAGTTCGATTTTACTCCCGGACAATATATACAAATAGGATTACCTGAGGATTATGTGGAACAGCATTACAAGAAATACGGTAAACAGATACGATGTTTCTGTAATGAATCGGGAAAGGACTTTATCCCTTACACACCCGGTGTCGACCTTTACCGCGCTTATTCAATTGCTACGATAAAAAAAGACATAATAAAATTAATTTCAAGATCTGCGCCGATAAACCCACGCGTACCAATTGAAGACGGTGGGGTCCCCTGCCTTGGGCCTAACTGTGTAAGAGAGTACATCCAGGACAAATCAATATGGAACTTGTGGATTGGAGACAGGATAAGATTTACGGGCCCTTATGGTAATTTCCTGCTGAAAAAAGAAAATCACAAGGCAGTTTTTGTAGCAGGAGGAGCGGGACTTGCGCCTGTCTTGGCGCTATTAGAACAATGGTTCAGTGAAGGACGCAAAGATAATGCCTACTTCTTCCTGGGTGAAAGGCGATTTCAGGATATCCCCTTGCTTTACATATTGAAATGGCTGTACTGGCAAAAAGATCATGCCAGCTTCAAGTTCATACCTGTAATGTCAGGCGCTTTTGGAGGAGACAACCCATCAGAGATGGATGACAGGGACAAGGAATGCTTCACAAATTCATCAGATGAACACAAGAAAAATATTGTAGAACAAGGTTTGATCGACAAGAGTGGAGAGAAATGGCTGGGGCATACAGGATTTATTGGCCCATTGCTCACTAAATATCTTGCACATGACCCCGACATAACATTTTATCTATGCGGTCCGGCGCCAATGACTGTGACCGTAATTGATGCGGCCGCCAATAATTTGGGTATACCAAAAGAAAATGTTCTATTCGATGATTTCACAGGCACCCTTACCCCCTCCCTGGACATGATCTACCAGAAACTTGAAATCTCAAATAAGATTAAGGAACAGGGGCTACTCCACTCAGACAGTGATATAGAAAAGATGAGTAGCATCCTGATCATGAAATTAATTTTAAGAGACAAAATCGATGAAGCATATGAATTCCTGGATAAAGTCCGGGAGGCGTTAGAAAAGACAGGAAGCAAAGAAGAAAACCTCGAATTGTTATTTAAGGAGTACGAATAAGTGGCAGACCTCTCTTTCGAGAGGCTGGTCATGTTCATGTAGCGAATGATTTAGCAGCATAGTCAAGAACTGCTAAAATATCTTCATGTGTGATTTCGTATTCCTTCATAACCTCCTTACATGTCATTCCTCCGGCAAGTTTGCCTAAAATAAGGTCAATTGGAACACGTGTCCCGGTAATTACCGGTTTGCCAAAACGAATATTATCACCCACACAGATTCCAGGGGCTATTTCCATCATATTCCCTTTCTTTTATTGAATTACAATACTAAAAGGTTTGCATTATATTCTTTATACTTGATAAAGCTATATATTTTTAAAGTCAGGGGAAAAGGAAGGGGTTGGTATGTGGTTGACAAGAGTCGGCTTGGTGATAAAAAAATTAATCCAAAAAGAGTGGGGGCATATGTTTTGCCCCCCTCCTTTTGATTGAGATAATGCTATGGACAATGTGTTCTTTTAAAACTTTTAATTTGGAAAACATTTTTTCTCCTTTTTCAAATAATTGTTTAAAAAATAACCAGGCTGAACTTGATTTAATCGCTCTCAGTTCGATAATCAAAATTTGCATCTTCTCAACACTCTCGGAATTTACATAAATGTGCTTTTCTCCTCCTTTCTGTCCTTGAAATAAAAATTCCGCTGGTTCAGGCTTGCCAGCCCAACACGTCTTTCTGGCGTGCCTGCCCGAATAGTTCAGGCGGGCAAGATTGAACCGGCAATAGACTTCCGAAACGATGAGCATGTGGAGTGCACCGACCATATCGACGCGTATTAAAGCAGTGACACGGTCACTGCACTCCAAAAACAACTTGAAATTGAGCAAAATACCCGAAAGTATGCAGGAGATAACCCCAACCACTTCCTGCCCTTGATTATATAGAACAGTCTTGGTAATGAATAAAACCGATAGGAAATTTAATAGATGAGGTTTATATGTGAGTGAGTGAGTGAGTGAGTGAGTGAGCGCAATGGTTGTGCCATAAGGCTCCTTACTTTAAATGAGATGCCTTCGTTTCCCATAACAATCTTTCATGTTTTGTTGATCCGGTTGTAGTGGCGTATTATTATACGCCCCTGCATTTTCATGTTACTGACGGCGATATGATAAATCTTGGTTATAATGTCAAGAAAAAATATTTATTGATTTTATTTGTCTTTCCAATTAACATACCTACTTTCAGAATCTGCTAAGACCTAAATTGAGCGATTTTGCCCGCCAGAATGAGTACCCGCCCGGCCATGCCGTTCGCCAGCCCGACCCGTCCGAACGGATTCATCCGGGCGGGCAAATCCGTTCTGGCGGGGACGGGTCGGGTTGGTAGCCGCCTGGTCGGGCGAAACATACGTGACCATCAAACGTTGAGGACTACAGTAAGGTAAAATATATTTTCAGACATTTAATGTAGGAGTATTAAATATGATCCTTCAAAATAAAACAATACTCATTGCCAACATTTCAGGCAAGCGAAGCACAGGTTGGGCAATAGCACAATCTCTTGCAAAGCAGGGTGCAAAGGTTGCTTATACTTATCAAAATGAAAGGTTCGGCAATGAAGTCAGACAGTTATTCGAACCTTTAGACTCAATAGATGTTGGGGAATGCGATGTCACTTCCGATGACGATATAGACAAACTTTTTGAGCGACTGGGTAATAATGTCGACGCCCTGGATGGATTGATACATACCCCTGCATTTGCTAAGGAAGAAGACCTGTCTGACGATTTTATCAATACCTCACGGGATGGATTTAAACTTGCTCTGGACATAAGCTGTTACTCTCTAGTTGCGTTATGCAGGCGCGCATTGCCATTAATGGAAGTTCGTGGCGGAGCCGTAATAGCGCTTACGTATATCGGAGGAGAAAGAGCTGTTAAGAATTATAATGTGATGGGCGTTGCCAAATCAGCGCTTGAATCCAGCATCAGGTACCTGGCAGTTGATTTAGGTCCGAAGAACATTCGCGCCAATGCGATCTCTGCCGGCCCTATGCGAACCTTGGCAGCCAGAGGGCTGAAAAATTTCACTGTTATGTACGAAGATATGAAAGAAAAGGCACCTTTAAAACGGAACATAACTACAAGCGAGGTCGCTGATACCGCTTCTTTTCTATGCAGTGATTTAGCAAGCGGAATTACCGGAGAAATAATCCACGTTGACGCAGGATACCATGCCATTGGCGTGTAAGTTTATAATAATAGGACGCAGTTGTGTAGGATGGGTTAGACGTCCTACCGAGTCATCCGGGCGGGAACGAAGTGAACCCATCATTATTGTCTAATGAAACCCATGACTCTAAAATCGCGAAAGAATTAGGCGCCTACTTAACCCCTTTCTTAGCTTTCGGCTGTTTTAATACCATTTATCAACCAGCAAAATTTTGAATCCAGCTTGCTCAAAATGATGGTCAGTCGTCAGCGCTTCTTTCAATTTGGCGTCCTTCATGACAACAAATGAAATACAGTCTGTCAGACCCCAGTCCTTATCCATACGGCTTGAATAAAGCTCAAACGCCCTAGAGAATAATTCAGAATTGACTGAAATAATTTCCACGCTTTCATCTGCCCGTAAGTCATTCACTGTATCGACAGCCAATTCCCTCCACTGAGGCTTGGCAAGAGCATTACCTATTTCTGTTAAAATCGCTTCCGTTGTAACCAGTGGAACGTCAATCTCAGAAGACAATTTCCGTGCTTGAAGATGAAACCCATCATACGAATTTAGTAAGGCCAAAATATAGGCGGTATCCAAAAAGAGGGAGCCGTTCACTGTTTTTCCGTCCCATACAAATAATGATCATGTTGGGCGGCTAAATCAGAAATCCCCAGATCCTTAGCCCGTGCTGCAATTCGTTGAAGAACCTTACCTTCTTGGCCAGGTTTCTGGCTTGGCGGTGTTTCAATGCTGATGAGGTAACGTCGGTTTGGCAACAAATTAATGTTTTCTTCCGGAGTAAAAACGTGACCATCAAATGTAGCGTAAAGTGATTTTGTCATTATTCTATTCCTTGGTAGCAAGGTTAACAAGTTCTTATAAAGCTTTCCAGATAACACCACAACTGTAACATTATCCTATTTAGCAATTAATACAAGACATTATTTATGTCAGAATTTTACTTTATAAATACAAGAGTAGTATGTCAAGTTATTACTTGAGAAACTTTCTTGAATATCTTAAATAAGGTTAGTTAGTATTTGTGCTAATTTTGTACTAGAATTAATCAAAGTAGATAGAATTGATTGAACCAGCAAGAAGCCATAGATCCTTATAATCTGCGTTTATCAGCGTACTATTAAACTTTATTTTTTCATATCAAAATTTGTATTATAACGTTTTATCAAACCCTCGTCTGCAAAACTGAAATATTTCTCCTCGCCGATTATTATATGATCCAGTACATTTATTTTCATAATCCTGCCTGCAAATACAAGTTCTTCGGTAATCGCCTTATCTTCACTGCTTGGTTTAGGTTCACCGGATGGATGGTTATGCGCAAAGATCATTGCCGCAGCGCCAAACTTATTTGCCAGATTGATAATCTCTCTTACATATACATTACTCATCGTTACAGTACCTTCATGAGCAGTAACGATATCTATTACCTGGTTTTGACTGTTGAGGAATATTACTCTAAAGACTTCATTTTTCAGATCCCTCATCCTTGGATAAAGCAGATCGTATGCTTTCTTTGACGATGAGGCTATGCCTTCTACCTTTTTGGATTCTTCAAGAATCCTTTTCCCCAACTCTATTGAAGCTTTTATTTGCGCAATCTTTGCATCACTTAAGCCTTTAATACTGTACAACTCTTTTGACTCAAGTTTATCAAGGCCCCTCAAGCCCTTCGCTTCTCTGATTATTTGCCTTGCCAGATCAACAGCGCTTTTCCCTTTTACGCCAACGCGTAGTAATATTGCGAGCAACTCGGCATTTGTTAATGAATGAGGGCCGAATTTCAATAATCTTTCTCTTGGCCTCTCTTCTTCAGGCCAGTTACTTATTGAGTCCTCATAAACTTTTCCTTCAGACTTCCCTGTCATGATATTTTTACCCAATTAAATTTAAAGATCAACATCGCAAATGCCCTTAAAGGGCAAAATGATAAAGCCTGGGGTTTAAACCCCAGGAAAATTAAACAAAAAGAATATGCGCCCTGAAGGGGCGCTAGAATCAATCCCAGATATATTTTTCATCATAGGGAATGCCGTGTTTTTGAAGCAATAGCAAGAATTCCCCTTCAAATGTAATCTTTCTATGATGTTCCTCCTGATTCTCAATATAACTTATCACATTTTCAACAGAAGATTCACTGACGGAAAAAGCGCCATATCCACGCTGCCATGCGAAGTGCGAAGTACCCTTTGAGCTTTCATTAACCCATTTTGATGAAGACCCCTTAATACGCCGCAACATTTCAGATACCGAAACGGAGGCGGAAAATCTGGCAAGAATATGAACGTGATTTAATGTACCCCCTATCTTGAGTAACTTCCCTTTCTCTTCACGAATGATCCCACCAATATAGGGATAGAGTTCAACGGAAAGCGCCGGTATTATTAAGTTCTGTCTCTTCCTGGTAGTAAATACAATGTGATATAGCAGATTTGTGAGTGTGCTTGCCATTGCTTTCTTTCATTCCTTGCACCCCTTCAGGGTGCGGTTATTAGTACCTTTATACCCTGGGGTTGAAACCCCAGGCTTTACAATTATGCCCCGCAAGGGCATCAATTTTACCAATTAGATTCTTCTGCCATATCCTCCCTCAAAATAACAAGGTGTGCCAATATGTTATTCTGAGCGACCAGAGGAAGCAAAGACCCTCTGGTTTGTTTGCAATAATTCTTCAAGGAGAACAAAAGATAACAGTTTTACCCTTTGTGGCTCCCCTGTTAGATAATGTAAAATAACCGTTTTTTGTACGATAAGCACACATTAATCACGATAAACGTAGTTGATTGTTGGATAAGTTCTATCTAACAGGGTGAATTCGTGACTTCGTGCCTTTGTGTGATTATTTTCCTTGAATGCTATATTTGGCAAGATAGTTCATTTATTTACATCCTTGTAAAAACAAACTTACTTATGAAAGCGTATCCATCTCCTGATGGAGTATAAATCTGTGGTATTCAATCTGGTAGATTGTAGCAATTATATGATTATAATACTCAAGTAATTATTGAAATCAAGAGGAAAAAAATGAAGTGTTTAAAATGGGATTTCCTGTACAATCAAGTTTTTGTATAATGTTTCTCTGTCCACAAAGCTGCAATGACAGAGAGATAAATCAGAGAGAGTCGAAACGTTCATCGGGAATGACAGAAAATGAATGACCTGAAAAAAGAAAACGGTTATATATTAGTGGTCGTCATCGGCATATTGACAATCCTTTCCTTGATGGCAATCACGTTCGCCACACTGTCACGAATAGAAACCAGGGCTACCAGGAATTATACCGATAGTGTTAAATGCGAGGCGGTCGCAAAGGCAGGACTGGAACATGCATTATATGTATTAAGACTGGACAAGTTTGGGGCTGATACAATTGCATATAATGGCGATAACGGTGATGAAAACTATGATTGGTCTGGCGAAACATGGATGCCGGGCAATATAGACCTTGCAAACCCCATAACATCTTTTGCTGGTTCTGATACTAGTTATTATGACAATGATGGTGACAGTATACCCGATTCTAAATGGATATACTTTCCTGTAACCGCTACAACCGGCACAAATACAACTGCCATACGACTCCCGGGTAATCTTCTGGCTAGATACGCCATTTTAATAACTGATGACAGTGAGGCAAGGGTTAACATAAACGTAACCGGAAACAAGGCAGGTGGCGGTGTACATACCTCTAACGAAGGTTGGTCAACTTTTGAGATTAATCTGTCTAATATAATTGAGCTGGCGGCAACTGGTAAGGGAATCGCAACAGCAAGTGATATTATTGACGCAAGATTCGGGACAGACACACTTCCTGGTACCATTGGAGATGATAATCCGGGAATAGTTCCCAATCCTCAAACGGATGGTATTGACAATGATGGAGATTTAATTGTTGACGAGGCATTAGAAGATACCGATGAACCAAACGAATTCAATCCAATCTCTCCATATATTGACGATGTGCCTTTTGGCCTTCTCACGGAAGCCGAGATCATGGGTACTTCTTCGTACACAAGCAGACTTGAAGATATCTTCGGTACTAATACTGTATCTCAAACTGATCAGGAAACACTTAAAGGTTGGTTAACTACTTACTCTGCCGACACAATAGTGTGTCCGCCCTATACACTTGGGACATCTACAGCAACAACCACGTTAAACATCAATGCACTGGTAAATAATGAAGGCGCATACACTGATACAGGGACTTACGATTCTGACAAAAAGGTAGAGATGATTATAGACATTTTAACAGCGGGAGGAGTGCCGGATGTTGAACACCAACAACTGGCAGTTAATATAAAAGACTTCATTGATTCTGACGGCACTGTAACGACATATTTAGATAGTCCGGACACATATTATGGTGTTGAAAGGACTCCATACATAAATGAAGTAGAAGCAGAGGTGAACGGTGCCACAGCAGGCGGCCTGGGTAAATATATAGAATTATTTAACCCATACGATGCTGATATTAACATAACAAACTGGACGATTAAATTTGGCACAGACACTATTACACTCGGTGGCACTATTGCGGCTCAAGATTACTATGTTATAGCAGATAATCAAGGTGCGTATGAAAATTCACCTGGAGGTTTTGCCTATGAAGGCATAGGAATTCCTCCGGAACAAACCGACGCTAATGTTAATAATCTCACTACTACTGGTGAGACCATAACCTTGAGTGATAATAACAATAATATCGTTCAGGTTACAAACTATGGACAGGCTGAAATAGATACGAAAACGAGGCAGTTAAATGACCCCAGACCAACACCTTTGAGTGCAACTCCATCCGATCCATGGCTTTGGGTAACTTCATTGGAGACTGCAGGGGAGGAAAATGCTACTTTTGATCCGAACATCGGTGGTGACGGTTGGGAGAATATTACACCTACTTGGCCTGACAGCTTTCTTATAGCAAACAGGAGATTCTCAAACAAGGGTTATATGGGTTTCATACATAGAGGCAGCCAATGGACTAGCTTTAAGGTTGACGACACTATTGCCTATCCGAACGTACTGCAATACTTTACCATTACAGATCCATCAATGGACAATATTGATAACGATGGAGATGGTGATATAGATTCAGTTGACACAGGCACACAAACTGCCGATATTGATGGACGAGAGTATCGCATTCCCGGTTTGATTAATGTCAATACTGCACCCGTAGAGGTATTAGAATCATTGCCGAATATAACGAACGCGATAGCAACCGCGATTGAGGGCAGTGGAAGCAAACCATTTACGAGTATAGGGCATTTAGTAGATGTTGTGACTGAAATTACGGGTACCACTGGTACCAAGTGGGATAAAGAAAAGAGATTCCGCTCAATCTCAAACCTGATTACGACACGTTCAAACGTCTTTACGGTTTATGTTACGGCACAGATAACTGATGAAGCAATATCAAATGTATTTGCCGAAAAGAGGATCATGGCAATCGTTGACCGTTCTGTCGACCCGATCAAGGTTAGATATTTCAGGTGGATGACGGAATGAGCCAATACGAAATAGCCGAGGTATCCCGGATAGAAATAGCCGAGGCGTCCCGCCTCGGTGTAGTCTACGGTCAGACAAGATGTCTGACCTATATTATTGTTTTTAGGTTCAATCAACATGATTGAACCAGCTAAGGGGAGAGCCTAAAGGGAGGTAACCATGCTTTCGCAAGGAATTCAAGGTCTATTTTGCGAAGCAAACCAGGAGGTTAGCGATTAAGCTAAGTTTTATCAACATCTTTATTATCAATATTTTTAATATCTTCTTCTACCTCGTCAACTTCATCCTTGACGCCTTTCAGGCCTTTTTTAAACTCTACGATTCCTTTTCCAATGGATCTCATAGTGCCAGGAAGTCTTTTACCAAAAATTAACAAGGCAATAATCAATATGATAATCCACTCAAAACCGCCAGGAATACCAAACCATCCAATTGGAATACCAACCATTTTAAATCACCTCCAATTTGTGCTTCAATAATTAAATACAACCTGCCTAAACTTAATCTATTTTTCACAGCATGTCAAACTATTTTAGTAGAAGTATAATCAGATTCAGAGGTTATGAAGATTTATGAAGGAATTAGATGAATTGAAGAAAACCGATTTGAGTTCTATCTGTCTCGACTAACTACGTAATCGCCCAATTCTAAGAGTGAGTTTTTATAAACCGAGTCTGGAATGATGGACATTTTATCCTGTGCTTTCTTTACTAATTGTCTTGCGGTCTCGTATGCGTAGTCCACGGCGTCATGTTCTTCGAGCAGGTCGACTATTGCCGCTTTTGAGTCTTTACTATTGTTCTGAAAGATAAGCTCAAGCGCACTTTCTTTACGGTCTGTCGGTAGTTTGTTTACTAATCTGATAAAAGGTAGTGTCAGCTTCCCGCTCTGTGTATCCAGATTCATTGGCTTACCCATTTCATCCTCTTTGCCCATTACATCCAGACAATCATCTATTATCTGAAATGCCATCCCAATCTTCGAACCGTAGTTTGTAAGCACCTCAGTATGTTTTTTGTTTGCCCCGGATGTGACAGCGCCTAATTTACAACTGGCGGCGCAGAGAGAAGCTGTTTTTTTCTCTATAATACTTAAATATTCTGATTCTGTGACCTCCGCATCATAGCATCTTAAGAGCTGAACCATTTCGCCTTCACACAGGATGTTTATGGTTTGAGACATTATTATTGTCGCCATTTGAGAGTCCAGGGCAGATAGTATGGTATAAGCCCTTGAAAAAAGATAATCGCCAAACAGTATAGAAATCTTCCTTCCCCATTTTGAGTTCATAGTCTCTACATGCCTTCTGACCACTGCTTCATCAATAATATCATCGTGAACAAGGGTTGCCGTATGTATAAGCTCTACAACCACCGCAAGGTCAATATGTTGCGGCATTAAATCACCTGAACATTGACCTGAAAGCAACAGCATTGCCGGACGGAATCTTTTACCTTTTATCTTGCTGACATGAAAAACTAAATCTGAAAGTCGCTTGTCGGTCGGAGAAATGTCATCGTTAAGCCGCTCCTCTACCTCGCGCATCTGATCTTTTAAAGGCTCTAAAATAGCTTCCATACTCATCTAATATAGAACTCCAAACATTTCTCTGTACGTATAAAGTGATATTGGGTTTAGTATGTTATCAAGAACTTAAAAAAATGTCAATTATGTTTTATTTCATTTTTTAATATCACCTAAGTCTCTTTTCTCATTATACTTGATATGTTTATTTCCCTGCGAAAGTGTTCTACAATGTCACCATACACACACTCCTCAACGCACACATTTTCTTTAAACGGAATAGCGCCGAGTACCCGAACTGAAAAAAATTTCCCTATCTCTCCGACAAAATCTTCGCCATTTCTCAACATATTAAATATTATTCCCTTT
>Ga0156324_1109_pt1 | contig 15529 bp, 9 predicted proteins | sample RifCSPlowO2_12_FD_107972 | JGI IMG/M metagenome (GOLD analysis project Ga0156324, IMG submission 107972) | Planctomycetes bacterium RIFCSPLOWO2_12_FULL_40_19
ACTATAATCTTAAAGATGTATTCTTTTTAAGAAAGATAAAGGTAGATAATAATCCGGATTTGCGCTATTTGCATTCTTTGTCACTTGCTTTCATCGCTTCATTAGCGGGGTTTTTTGCTTCTGCCACCTTTGTTTCGGTATTGTATTATGCCCATTACTGGTACATGACAGCATTAATTGTAGCAACAGTGAGAATTTCAAAGAGTTACTCCACTTAAGTATAACAAAAAGATGGTTATACGAACGTTTAATTGGTATTGAATCCGTTGTGTGTGGAGGGTTGCCTGCCCGCCTCAGGCGGGAAACCCTCCGCTACAGATACAATAAAAGTCTACCCGCCTGCTGTCGGGCAGGAAGACTTAACTCCAAAAGGCTGAATTTAAAAGAATCTTCATGTGTCATGAAAATATTGTGGTTATCGCACCTGTGTCCATACCCGCCTAAAGGTGGTGTTCTGCAGAGAAGTTACAACCTGATAAGAGAACTATCAAAATACCATGATGTGAGCCTTGTGGCATTCAACCAGAAAGCATTGCTGCCAACAAGAAAAGAGCTTGATGCGGCAATAAACGAATTCAGTAAGTTCTGTCAAAATGTTTCAGTATTACCCATATCAAGTGAACGAAAAAAGTATGGCAGGTGGCTGCTTGTGCTAAAAAGTATTTTCACCAGGGACCCGTATACTATCAACTGGTTAAAGGATAAAGCCATGTTTGGCTTACTCAGAGACAGGCTTTCCAGAAACAACTACGATCTTGTTTTCTTTGATACCATCAGCCTGGCGCCTTATCTGTCTTTGTTCAAAAAGGAGAAACTTATTCTTAATCATCACAATATAGAATCTGAGATGATGCTGAGAAGGGCTTATAATGAAAGGAACTTACTGAAAAAATTATATTTCTATCAGGAAGGTAAAAGGCTTGCTATTTATGAGAACAGGGAGTGTCCCAAATTTGACTTAAACATTACATGTTCGCATGTAGATTCTGAACGTATATTAAGAAGAATATCCTCATTAGAAGTCAATGAAGTTGTTAATGGAGTGGATGTTGAATATTTCTATCCCCTGGGTGGTGACAGGCTTAATAACAGTCTGGTTTTTGCCGGAGGAATGAATTGGTATCCTAATCGTAATGCCATGTTATATTTTGCCAGGCATGTATGGCCGTTGTTGACAGAAGCAATTCCTGACATACGAATTACGGTTATTGGACGGGATCCTCCCGCTAGACTTATTAATCTTGCAAACGAAGACAAGCGATTCAAGGTTGCCGGTTTTGTAGATGATGTCAGGCCGTATATAGACCGGGCAGCGGTATATGTGTGTCCTATAAGTGATGGCGGAGGCACTAAACTTAAAATTCTGGATGCTCTTGCGATGGGTAAAGCTATCGTGGCTAATCCTGTAGCCTGTGAGGGTATTGATGTGAAAGATGGCGAAACAGTCTTATTCGCTGATTCCCCTGCAGAATATGTTAAAAAAATCAAGCTTCTTTTTGAGAATAGAAAGTTAAACAAAAAGCTGGGGCTAAATGGCAGAAAGTTGATCGAAGACAAATATTCATTTGAAAAGATTGGCAGGAAACTGGCAACATTATGCGAGGGTTTGTAACCTATTTTTAAGTTCATGTATAGGAAATTCAAAGTTGTGTTTGCAATGTCTCAAATAAAACCCTAAAGGGTAAATTCCTCCCTGCCTGTGCGTCGCACGCAGACAGGTGTTGGAGTTAAGTCTTTAGACTTTTAATTTAAAAATGTATATGGAATTCAAAGTTATCATAATTATCGTCGGGTAACCTGCCCGACTTCTTCATTCAGGCGGGGACCCCCGACATTTCTTACTAAATAGTTTCCGTACGGAAACTAAATAATGGAATGAGTAAGCTGCTTGATAGACTTTATGAAAAGAGTCCGATATTGCTACAGGAGTTAGCATTAAACGGCTATGCCTTAGGTATTCATTTTGAGAGATTTGGAAGGGAATTCCATGACCTGCTGGAATATTGGCATAAAACAGAATGGTTTTCACATAGCGATCTAATCGAGCTTCAGAATGAAAAATTAAGGGCTCTGATAAAACACGTGTATGAGACCGTGCCATATTATCAGAAGATTATGAAAGAAAGGAAATTGACCCATGTTGATTTCAAAACGGTAAATGATTTATACAAACTGCCGGTACTAACAAGAGAAGATGTCAGATTGAATCTGGATAACTTAATTTCTAGCAAATTTGAAAGAAGTAAACTCAGACATGGACATACAAGCGGCACTACAGGGTCTCCCCTTCAGTTTTATTGGGATAAACACTGTTGTTTGGTAAATAATGTCGCTGATTGGAGGCAGAAAAACTGGGCAGGTTTAAATTATGGCGATAAATATGCCGTTATTCTTGGCAGAACCATTGTTCCTATAAGTCAGGAAAATCCACCTTTTTGGAGAATGAATTACCTCCATAATCAATTGTGGCTTTCGGCCTTTCATATGACTGAAGAAAACCTCAGATTCTATCTGGAAAAGCTGGAAGAATATGAACCTCTGGTTCTTGAGGGTTATCCATCAACTCTTTTTATACTGGCTAAGTACCTGACAAGTCATAATAAAACATTCTCTCTAAAGGCAGCGCTTACTTCATCTGAAACATTGCATGAGGCTCAGAGGGGGATCATTGAAAAGGCGTTTTGTTGTCCTGTGTTTGATTATTATGGATTGGCGGAAAGAACAATATTCACAACCGAGTGCGAAAAACATTGCGGACACCATATCAATATGGAATATGGCATTGTTGAACTTATGAATAATTCAGGCGAACCTGTTGGTAAAGACAAAATGGGAAAGATGGTTGGAACAAGTCTTCACAATTATGGTATGCCTTTTATAAGATATGCTACAAATGATGTCTCATCTATATTGCCTGTAAGCTGTTCATGTGGACGGGAGTTGCCTTTGATGTCGGATGTGACTACTAAAGCCGAAGATATTATTGTTACCAGAGACAGAGGATATATCTCTCCATCAGTTCTTACTCATCCCTTTAAACCCCTGAACGGCGTGAAAGCTTCTCAGATTATTCAGGAAGATATCAACCACATTATAATAAAAATTGTTCGTACTCCTGAATATACGAAAGAGAATACCAGATTGCTTTTAGATGCCATGAAAAAACGTTTGGGTAATAACATGGATATTGATATCCAGTTTGTAGAATCGATTCCCAGGACATCAGCAGGAAAGTTTAGATGGATAATATCTAAAGTCCCATTACAATTGTGAATCATAATTTAATATGAGGAATTTCCATTTTAAGCTTTTTGGAGTTAAGTCTTCCTGCCCGACAGCAGGCGGGTAGACTTTTATTGTATCTGTAGAGGAGGTTTTCATTTTACAACCTGTCCGAGCCAGAATATACGTGAGATATGCTCTGCTTTGTTAGGCGCCTATCTCCTTTTTGGTTCTGGCTCGGACAGGTTGGGTTATAATATATAATGTGTGGAATAGTTGCAATAGTAGCTCCTGGTTGCCCAGGACACGCCTGGGAGAAAGAATTGATAAGCGCCAGGGATAAAATGCATCATAGGGGACCTGACGATAGTGGGATTTATATTGGTCCAGGTATCGGGCTTGCTCACCGTAGACTCAGCATTATAGATATATCAGGCGGGCATCAACCCATGGCCAATGAGGACAATTCAATATGGATAGTGTTTAATGGCGAGATTTACAATCATCTGGACCTGAGGAACGAACTTGTAGCTAAAGGCCATGTTTATAAAACAGACTGCGATACTGAAACCATTGTGCACCTTTATGAAGAAGAAGGCATAAACTGCGTGAGTAGACTGGATGGCATGTTTGCATTTGTGATATGGGACGAGAAAAAAAAACTTCTTTACGCGGTAAGGGACAGACTGGGTATAAAACCTGTGTATTATTATAAATCAAACGAAATATTTGTGCTTGCATCTGAGATCAAGTCATTACTCGGATTTACCGGAGTGCCAAGAGAAATAAACTATGGCAGAATAGAAGAGTATTTTACTTTTAAGTATTTAGCAGGCAAGGAAACGCTATTCAAAAATATATATAGTCTATTACCCGGACACTATCTTGTGTACGGCAATAAGAACCTGATAATACAAAAGTATTGGGATATTGAAGAAATAGACCGGGGGAATGATACCCCAAAGACAATGAACAGTATGATAAGGGATTACAATAGATTGATGCATCAATCTATAAACAGACGATTGATGAGCGATGTGCCGCTTGGTACTTTTAACAGCGGAGGACTGGATTCCAGCCTGGTAACGGCTATTACTTCAGACAAAATCGATGCAAACGTCAATTCATTTTCAATAGGGTTTGAAGAGAGAGAGTATGATGAATCAGATTATGCCCAAACGGTTTCTGAAAAATACCACACCAATCACCACTTATGCATGGTAAACAATAAGTTGTTTTCAGATAATCTTGAAAAATGTATATGGTTACATGATGAGCCTTTAAATCATGCTAACTCCGTTACGATATATCTTTTAAGCAAATTGGCGAAAGAATCTGTTACAGTCGTATTAACCGGTGAAGGTGCTGATGAAATATTTGGAGGATATCCAAGATATTTTATCTTAAAATATTTACAAAAATATTATAAATTACCAAAACTATTTCGATCATCAATAAAGCGTCTTCTAAGACACAGTAAAAACAGAAAAGCTCAAAAAATTTATAGCGTAATAGATATGTCCTTAGAAAAAGCCATTGTATATAATTCAACATACACAAATCCTGACTTGGTATCCAGTTGCCTGGATAAGGAATTAACAGGATCTGGTTTTGAACAAAGGTTTAACATTCTTAATCAAGCATCTTGTGGAAACGATTTACAGAAATTATTTTATTATGAGATAAAGACGTATTTGGTATCTATCCTTAACCGGACAGATAAAATGAGCATGGGCGCTTCAGTTGAAGCACGAGTGCCCATGCTGGCGCATCAGAATGTAGAATTTTGTATGAAAATTCCAGTGACACATAAACTATATAGAAATACTACAAAATATTTTTTGAAAGAATATGCTCGTCCTTATTTACCGGAGGAGATTATATATAGAAAAAAATCTGGTTTTGGTGTTCCCTTAGCAGATTGGTTCAGAGATTCGAAAGGCATGGGACGATATATAGATTTGCTAAAAGGGGATAGCTTAAAAAATAGTGATATTTTTTGCGGAAATTCTATAAATACTATTGTAGAGCAACACCTGAGAAAAGAGATGGATCATAGTGAACTGTTATGGGAATTAGTTAATTTTCAACTATGGAAACAAATTTATTTTGGCTAGTGTTTAATAACAACAAAGCTGAGGGTTTTTTAAAGTAACAACCTCTCCGGGACGCAGACTCTACCCTCAGGGGTGTAGTTCCTTACCGGACGGAGTCGAGCCGGAGACCGGTTGAGCCAAAATAAAACAGCTTTATAATTTAGTATTCTTTATACTTATAAAGGATTTAGCAGCATGACTAAAAAAGAATTTATCAATTTAATATCTAACGGGCATGAAGATGTTATAGGGGCTTTTTTAAAATTATTAGATGATAATGGAATAGATTATTGCATTATCGGAGGTTTAGGCGTAAACGCTTATGTGGAACCAGTAGTAAGTTTAGATATAGATATTGTAATTGTTGCAGATGCAATTGAACGGTTAATAATGAAGGCAGGAAATTATTTCAAAACAGAACGTTTTCCTCATAGCATTAATCTGAAAAGCCCTAGATCTGACTTACGGATACAGGTTCAATCTGATCAACGTTATCAAAAGTTTATTTCTCGTTCAACCATAAAAAATGTTATGGGTTATGATATGAAGGTCGCTGCAATTGAAGATATTTTAACTGGGAAAATATGGGCCTTCCTGGACAAAGAAAGACGAAAAAGTAAAAGGCAGAAGGATTTAGCTGACATTTTCAGGATTATCGAACAATTTCCTGAGCTTAAGAAACTAATTCCAGATTCTATGGGATATATTGAATTTTAGCCAATAAGAGTGTTGCCTATTAATCATACATAGTCATTCCAATCTAACGTTATCGAGATAGATTACCCGCTTCTCTTCTGGGCTTGACAGAAACAGGATTATTTGTTGGACGTCAGTAAGGTTTACGTTTCTGTTAGTTCCGGATGTATACAGGCTTTTCAGAGGGATGGAAATGTAATTAAAGCCTGGTCCGAGAATAAAGGTATGGTTGTATCTATTACCGTATGATGGGTCCTTTGTATCATCGATACGAATGGTCAGGCGAAGGGATATCTTTTCCTGATTATATATGTCAAATTTGAGAGTGGTGCGTTTCGACCAATCCGGATTGAATTTATTCAGCGTTATCCCGGGATAGGAAGATGGGTATAGTTCCATCTTCAGACATTTTTGACCCGACGTTGCGTGTTTGTCTGAAAGGGTGAAGATTGTTTTGCATTCCCATAGGAGGGCGTCAAGGGTATCTTCCGTTTCGAAATCGTAAGAAAATGGTTGCCTTGATGAGCAGCTTGTCAAAAGTGGAAAAGCTGGAATTAGAAGAAATAATAAACATATAATTCTTGTATATGACATAAGTGTTACTCCGTAAATTCAAATAATACGACTTCAGGCGGCATGCCAAGTCTAAATGGTATATCTGATGTCCCGATGCCACTTGTAACGTATAGCGATTTGTTCTTATCCTGATATAAGCCATACTTGTGTTCTGTATCAGGTTTTCTCTTGATAACCTTCCATATAAATTCAGGTAGAAATATCTGTCCTCCATGAGTGTCGCCAGATAAGACAATAACATTTTTTTCCGCATTGATATTGTTGTAAACAGATGAAAAATGAGAGAGGACAATTGCAGGGTTATCAATTTCAGTAAGTATGTTATTGGCTTCATTTAAGCCGGAAGCATGATTAGAATCGGTTCCTATCCCGATAACAGACAATTCTTTTCCTCCAATTTTAACAACAGCTTTGGTATTCCTCAAAAATCTGACTTGATGTTGCGTTGGTGGCAGAGTATTCCCTTCTTCATGACAAAACCCGCAGGATTTTCTGGAAAAAGAATAATCCGAATCTCCCATTACGGCATATATGCCAAGTGGTGCGTTTAATTGTGAAAGGAAGGTTATGGCGTTGCCGTAAGCCTGTTTGCTCCCATTCCAATCAACATAATCTCCCGTTAATAATATCAGGTCCGGTTTAAGTTCATTTAAGATTTCAAGTGTTCGATTTATAGGAATAGACGCGTTGTTTCCAATATGCAGGTCGCTAAGTTGCACTATCTTCAGGTCTTTAAGCGTTGAGGACATGGCTTTGTTTCTGATCTCAACCGTCTTTAATCTAACCTTACGTGGTTCGATGAAAAAGCCGTACAAAAAAAACACTATTAAACTTGTGGCAGTAATTGCCGTAAGAAGGCATCTTTTTGTTGTTAAATAACTTTTCTTTGTAGCCATATTTGGATATAATAAGTCAGAAAAATTAAGGTTTTGTCATATTCAAAATATGTACAGTTTTGTTCGTGGCTATTGATTAGATTAACATCCGGGAAACCATCATAATATGACAATAAGATTATATCATAAATATTTGATACAGGTTGCAAATTCGTAAGGCGGGGATATTTAACATCTGGTGAAAAATGAAAAAAGAATTTCACAAGAAATCGTTCTACGGATATATGCTACATTTCTTTACTTGTCTTGCATTACTATTGCTTTTAACAAGTGGAAATGTTGCTGCGCATGATTATGGCCATGTGCTGGTAGAGACTATAAAAAAGATTAAGCCTTCTATCATAGCAGTCGGCACGTATCATCCACTTTCAAAGCCGCCAGTAACTTTTTATGGAACCGGTTTTATTTTTACTGAAAATGGTTATGCAATTACTGCCGAGCACGTAATAAATGTAATTAGCAAAAGTGGTGGTATTGACAATCTATATGCTTTCTTTCCTGACGTTGGAAACTCAAAAAAGGTTATAGCCAAAGTTATAACCAAGAATATAAAATATGACCTTTCTATTCTCAAACTGGAAGGGAGTGGTTTTAATCATGTAAAGTTAGGAGATTCCTCAAATATTGAAGAAGGACAACAAGTCGCCCTCTGCGGTTATCCATACGGTCCTGTATTCGGCTTGCATCCTACCACGCACACGGGAATAATCAGCAATATAAGTCCCATGGCAATTCCCGTACAGAATACGTCCTTACTTTCAAACAGGATGATAAAGGCATTAAAAGATCCTTATGTAATCTTCCAACTCGATTGTATTGCTTTTCCCGGGAATAGCGGGGGACCTTTGTTTCTGCCTGAAACCGGCGAGGTGATAGGTGTGTTGAATAGTGCATTTGTAAAGGTAACAAAGGAAAACGATAAAATATCTACCGGCATTAGCTATGCGATACCCATTAACTATATAAAAGAGCTTTTAGAAGCCATCAGAAGTAATTGATTAATGTTCAGTAATTTCTTAGCGTGTCAAGAATTAATATTTCAATTTAATAACTAAAATAGTATATTACGCCTTTATTTAGGGTAAAGAAACCTGGTTAGTCCTACTAAATTAAAAACGAAATGTAAAGGAAGGGTTTTGTAATGGGCGATATTAAGAGAAAGCGCAAGAGACGTAAAAAAGAAAGTGCCAGGAGTTGGAAGTTCTGGGCGCTGTTTGTGGCAGTTCCGGTCATTGTAGCCTTGTGTGCGTCGATAGCTTTTTACGGTTTGTATGTAAAGAGAAAATCTGCCGGCACCGTTATTGTTAAAGAAAGCTTTAAAAAAGGATTAATATATACAAATTTAAATAGACATACAGAAGCTGTTGCTGAGTTTAGAAAAGAATTAGAAAAGAATCCTGATAATATAAATGCTCATTTTCAATTGGGTATGTCACTTTCAAAGTTAAAGGAATTTGATAAAGCGGTAGCTGAGTTCAATGCGGCGCTCAAAATCAAACCAAATTACTCTGATGCACATCTCCAACTGGCAGTCATTAAATATACGAAGGCAGTTGAGTTAAGGAAGCTTGGCAAGGGTGAATCGTTGGTTTTAAAAATGTTATTGGAGGCAGAGGATATATGCAGGGAAATAATCGAAAAAGATCCAAATTTCGGACAGGTTTACGCTTTATTAGGAGAGATTCATTTTTCACAAGGATTAATTGATGATGCCATAATAGACTATAAACACATAATTAAACTTAATAATGCTTTTGTCCCGGCGCATATTGCCCTTGTTAAGCTGTACATGAATAAGGGAGAGTTGGATCTGGCAAAGCAAGAATGTGATTTGATTTTGTCAGAACTCGAAACTGACAATTACCACGCTCTGTTTCTCTTATCAACGATATATGAACAGCAGGGCAAGAATGATGCGGCAGTTGCATCTTTAAAGCGGATATTGGAGAAGAAGCCCGAAGACTTGATTGCACACGCACAATTAGGGCTCTTATTCTTGAAAATGTCCAGATATGATGATGCATTTACTGCGGCAGAGAAGGCGGCAAAATTAAGCCCGTCGGCGCTGCCACCGGCAGTATATTTTGTAAAAGGGAGTGTGCTATTACAAAGAAAGGATTACAAGCAGGCTGTTTCCCTCTTAAAGGAAGCAATTTTAAGAATGCCTAAAATGGTGGAGCCACATTATTTTATGGCGCTTGCCTTAACAGAGCAGGGACTGGTGGAAGCAGCCAAGACCGAATTTAATACTGCTATAGAACTGTCGCCGGACTTCATTCCTGCAAAATTGGGCCTTGCAAGACTTCTATCAAGAGAAGGCTGGCAAAAGGAAACAATTACGTTGTGTAAAGACATACTTGAACTCGAACCTGATAACGTGGATGCTGTCCAGATGCTTGGTCTTGCATACGTGAAAACACAGGATTTCGAAAACGCTGAAAAACAATTTGATAAGGTTATTAAACTAAAGCCGTCTATTGGTGAAGTTAACATGGCTTATTTGAGCCTTGCCTCTGGTCAATTGAGTAAGTGTATCCGTCAGTGTGAGGCGATCCTTGAGACAAATCCAAATGCAACAAAAATATATGATGTACTGGGGCTTGCATACATAAGGCGTGGCAGCTTCGAGGTTGGAATAGAACAATTTAAAAAGGGCATTGAAATAAACCCAAATTCGACGGATACCCTTTTAAATCTTGCAAAGGCTTACATAGTAACTGAAAATAATGTAGAGGCAAGGAAAGCGCTGGAAAAAATAATTTCCATAGATCCAAACAGCTTACATGCGAGGACTGTATTGGCAAGTCTTTATGAGAAGGATGGTGATTTTGATACGGCGGCAAAGATTCATGAAAAGACATTGGAGATAAACCCTGACTATATTCAGGGTTATGCATTAGCCAGAATGTATTTCCTGCAGGGAAAGACAGACGAGTCGATTAATTTATACAATAAAGCGCTTAAACTTCTTCCAGACAATGCCGTATTATACCTCTATCTTGCTATTGCGTATCAACAAAAAGGAAACTACGACACGTCTATCTCATACAGCAAGAAAGCAATCGAATTAAACCCTGAAATTCCTTCTTTTAAACTTGTCTTAACAAATAATTATGCAGCTAATGCTGAATATAGTAAAGCAAAGGAACAAGTTGAATCAATCCCTTCATTTACCTTTGACCAGAAAAAAGCATATTTAGAATTATTGGATTTGTGCCAATTAAATCATGAAAAAGGGAAGCAAATTACGTTTGCGCTGAATAAAGCAGTATTTGCAAGACAGAGTGGTCTTTTTGATTTGGCAATCAGCGAGTGCAAGAAAGCCATAGCGATTTTCCCTGAAAATATAGTGTCTAAAGTAATCCTTGCTAATACTTACCTCAATACAAATCGAAATGAGGAGGCGATTGCAGTATATTCTGAAATCATAAAGGATAAACCGGAATTTGCGTCATCTTATTATGACCTGGGCAGGGCGTATCTTTTGACAGATAAGCAAGATGAGGCAATCTCAATGTATCAGAATCTGATTGGTATAGATAATAAATCCATATCCGGGCGTTTAGCGCTGGCAGGGATACTTGTTAAACAGGGTGATGCGAAAAAAGCGGCAAAGATGATTGAGGATGTTATAGAACTCGATCCGGAAAATTTGGTAGCTCATAGTTTATTGGGTGAAGTGAGCCTTGCGGAGGAGGATTATAAAAAAGCAGAATCAGAGTTTACGAAGATGATCGAATTAAGGGGTGATACTTTTGAAGGACATTTTAATATGGCCAGGATGAAATTCGCTCAGGGTGATTTTGATAAATGCATTGAATACTGTAAGAAAGCATTAGAAACCAGGCCTGTAGATGTGCGTATACTTAATATTTTGGGAATGGCTTATATGAGGAAGGGCCTGATAAATGACGCCATATTCGAATTCAACAAAATAATTGATATAAATTCCGATTTTATTCCGGCATTTTTAAATCTTGCAGATATCAACATAGCTGTAAACAAACCTGATATAGCAGCGCTTCTTTATAAATCTGCGTTGAAGGTCAATCCTGATGCAGTTGAAGCCCGTTTTGGGCTGGGAAACGCTTACGCTTTAATGGGAAAATACTCAGATTCCGTAACTGAATTCGAGTCAATAATAAAGAAATATCCAAACAACGTAAACGTCCATATCTCCCTGGCAAGAAGCTATATAGCTTTGGACAATAATGTTAAAGCACAGGAAGCGGCGATGAATGCCCTGAGCATAGAGACTGATAATCCAACTGCTCGTTCTGTACTGGCACAGATTTATGTAGGAAATGAAGAAGTGCCGCAGGCGATAAACCAATTGAAGCGAGTGTTGCCTGATAACTCAAAATTATTGAATGTATATGATCTGGGGATATTGTACATGGATGTTGAGGAGTATGATAATGCTATTTTAACATACAAACAGGGGGTAGAGAACTTTTCAGAAAATAGTTTATTATGGTGTAATTTAGCTATAGTTTATCAAATGAACAAAGATTACAAGGGAGCTAAGGATGCTTGCATGAAGGCTTTAAATATTCAGCCGGATGGCACCGTTTCAAATTTGTGTATGGTAAATTTATATCTGGCCAAAGGTGAGCTTGAAAATGCAGGGCGGCATCTGAAAGGCATGATAAAGTTGAATGACGCACAAAAACGCATATACCTGGATTTGGTGGAGTTGTGTAACCTGGATAAGGAATTGGCAGATAAAATTCCATATCACTTAGCCCGCGCCTTGGCATATACCAATAATAGATGGTTCAACCGTATTGTAAGAGAATACGACAAAATAACAAAAATAGCCCCTGCCAACACGATTGCATACGAAGCACAGATAGACCCTCTTTTGTTCATGGGAGAAAAAGATAAGGCAATAGATATGTGTAAGAAAATTATAGAATTAGAGCCGGAACTTACAGATTCGTACAACAAACTTGCAGGCATATACTATCGCAATGGGGCGTTAGATGAAGCATTGTCACAGTATAGAAAAATCATAAGTATTGACCAGAATAACGTTGCCGCATTTCTTAATATGGGTGTACTACTGGAGTCTAAGGGTATGCTTGAGGAGTCAATCAACGCCTATAGAAAGGTAATTGAGCTAAGCCCGGCTTCTCCTGTGGCTTACAATAACCTTGCATGGTTATTTGCATCAAAGATGCAGGACAAAATTGATGAAGCATTAAAGTTGGCTGAAAAAGCAAATGAACTTGCTCCAAACAGTCCTGCCATAGTAGATACACTTGGATGGATTTATTATATGGGCGGTATGTATGACAAGGCTGTTTCAGCGCTAAGAGCTGCCGTGCGGAACGCGACATGGAATCCTACTATACGTTACCATCTTGGAATGGCATATTACAAAAAGGGGCTTGAGAGAGAAGCCATAACAGAGATGGAACGCGCTCTTAAAATTAGCAGCACGTTTCCTGAGGCGGAGGATGCAAAGGAATTAATAGAAAAAATAATAATAAGCAGAATAAAAGGTACAGGGTAAAAGGTGAGTATGCTTCAATTGAGTTGTTGTGGATAATGACATCCACTCTTCGGGACTAAACTCAACAGGGCTATAAATCTGAGATGTTGTAGTATCTTGTTTTTCTATTGATTCAAATGTTGAACGTTGATACCATAACGTCAAAAGTTTATATATATTAACATGGAAACAGTTCTGAAATGACTATAGTGAAAAATAGGTTTATTTTAATTATAATTATCGTTGTAACAATGAGTGTGGCCATCCAGCAGTCGGCAAAGGCCTTAAGTACGAAGGATGCCTATCGGGGGTTGGTTCAGGGGCCGGTTCTTAATACCAGGTATTTTTTTCCGGATGATCCATACTTCTCGAATCAGTGGCACTTGGACCACTTGGCTCGTCCGGATGCAAACGTTGTTTCTGCGTGGGGGAATGGCTATACAGGTGCGGGGGTGACGATTGGGATCGTTGACGATAGTTTGCAGCACAACCACCCTGACCTCTCTCCCAATTACGTGGCTGCGGACAGCTTTGACTTTGGCCAGAATGACGGAGATCCGTCTCCGGTGTTTGCTGACGATAACCACGGAACATCCGTAGCAGGAGTTGCGGCGGCTCGCGGGGGAAACGCACTCGGTGTAACCGGCGCTGCTCCGGAAGCAGGCCTGGCTGGTCTGCGTATTGACTTTGCGAATCAGACCACGCAGATGTTCGTCGACGCTACGCTCTATCATTCAAGCGGCGCCAACACGAACATCAAGGTGAAGAATCATAGCTACGGAATCAGTGCGCCATATATAGACTCTACACCCGAGGTCAATGCCCTGCAGACCTCCGCCGGGGCAGGTACCATCCACGTGTTTGCCGCTGGTAATGAGCGTGACGACCACGGCTTATTTAGTGGGAGTGACGGAGATGCAAATAAGAAACACATGCAGAACGTGCAGGAGACTATCGCTGTGGCGGCGCTCGGCTGGAACGGCACGTTCGCGTCATACAGTAACTGGGGAGCAAACGTGTTCGTTACGGCTCCATCCAGCGGGAGCGGAGTTGGCATCACCACGACCGATCGAACCGGCAATAACGGGTATAATAGCGCTGGCAGCGGCGACGGAGATTCTTTTGCCGATACTAACTATACTAGCATCTTTGGCGGAACTTCCTCGGCTGCGCCACTGGTTTCCGGGATTATGGCCCTTAGCAAGCAGGCCAACGATAATCTAGACGTCCGCATGGCGAAGCACCTGCTGGCCATGACAAGCGTCGTTGTAGATGAGTTCGATGCGACCGAAACCAGCGATGGAGGCTGGACGGCAAACGCTGCTGGATATAAGTTCAACCAGAACTACGGCTTCGGCCTCATTAACGCAGACGCCTTCGTTACCCATGCAAAGTTATTCGGTGGCGTTTCTCCTCTGGTGACTGAGACCACCGGACTTATTACAGTTGGCTCAGCAATTCTTGACGCAATTACCAGCGGCGTGACACCCAGTACGCTCTCGCGGCAGTTTTCCCTCTCCACATCGGGCATGCTCGAGGAGATCGAGATAGATCTGGGTATCACGCACACATACCGCGGGGACTTGCAGGCAACGTTGACTTCACCCTGGGGGACGACCAGCCGCCTCATGTACCGAAACATAACGGACTCAATCAACAACCTCGACTGGACGTTCACGACTAACGCTTTTTGGGGTGAAAACCCTGTGGGCGACTGGACGCTGACGGTAGAGGATTGGTTTAGCATCGATACCGGCATCTGGGACTCCTTCTCGGTTTTTGCGAAGACGGGTAACCTGTTTACACCTGTGCCCGAACCATCTACCATTGTACTCTTCGGAATTTGTCTGTCTGGAATGGCTGGTAGATATTTATGGTGGAGGCAAAAGCAGAGACGAGAGGTTCAAAAACGATCTGTGACTAATGTGTAGTTTAAGAATCTAATATTTTACTTTAACTCATAGTTTGTATAAGAAGGAGGTTGTAGTTATGAAAAGAACAGACCTGCTGACATTAAGACGTAATATATTAGTATTATTGTTTGTGTGTGTATCATTTTTCTCTTTTTTAGGTTCGGCATCGGCCTATGTGATCGGTCCCACGACTCCCGGTAAATGGGGGACTCCCGGGTTTGGTACTCCTGGCGGAACAGTCACATGGAGCCTTATGGGTACGGGCGTTGATTTAACTTCTGAACCGTATGGTTTTAGTACTGCGCTATCTAGTTTTATGCCTGTCGGGTTCAAGGCAGAGATAGAATCGGCTTTTGGCGCCTGGTCGTCGGTTGCGGATATTACATTTTTAGAAGTACCGGATTTAGGTGAACCTTTTGATGTACCAGGTGCTTCGGGCCATATCCGTATTGGTGGTCACTCTTTTGATGGGGCGGGAAGTGTTTTGGCACACGGTTTTTTCCCACCTGTCAATGGTGTTACAGCGGCTGGTGATATCCATTTTGATATCGCTGAAACATGGGTTCTTACTGACCCTGAGGCTGGTTTTACTATTTTTAGGGTAGCGGCACACGAGATCGGTCATGCTATCGG
>Ga0156324_1123_pt1 | contig 15177 bp, 14 predicted proteins | sample RifCSPlowO2_12_FD_107972 | JGI IMG/M metagenome (GOLD analysis project Ga0156324, IMG submission 107972) | Planctomycetes bacterium RIFCSPLOWO2_12_FULL_40_19
TCTTTTGGGCCCGACTCCCTTGATATATTGAATAGATTTGTCTAAGTCAGATGTAGACACTGATATTCACCGCAGAGGGCGCTAAGTGCGCAGAGAAAGAATTTAGATTCCCGCCTTCGCGGGAATGACAAAAAAAATAAATCACATGTGACATAAGTTAAATCTTCTTTTATCTGTGATTATCTGTGTAAATCTGTGGCTAATTCTTTTAAGGTCTAGTCCGGTTTTTGAAGTGACAGACCAAGATCTTTGAGTTGTTTGTCATCCACCTCTGAAGGAGCGTCAACCATAAGGCACGTCGCCTTCTGAGTCTTCGGGAATGCAATGACTTCTCTTATATCATCAAGACCTAATAGTATGGTTACCATTCGGTCAAGTCCCAGGGCTATGCCCCCATGCGGAGGCGCTCCGTATTTGAGCGCTTCGAGCAGGAATCCAAATCTTTCCTGTGCCGTAGCCTCATCAATCTTGAGCAGGTTGAATATCTTTTTTTGCACATCCTGCCGGTGTATTCTTATGCTGCCACCGCCCAATTCAATCCCATTCAGCACTATGTCGTAAGCCCTTGCCCTGACATCGAGCGGACGTTCTTCAAGAAATTCCAGATCGTCCGGATGCGGTGATGTAAAAGGATGATGAAGTGAATCGTATCTGTCCATGTCCTCGTTATATTCAAATAAAGGAAAGTCAACAACCCAGGACAAATTAAATTCTTCTTTATTAATAAGTCCTTTGGTTTTGGCAATGCTGAGCCGCAGTTGTGAAAGCGCCTGTGAGACTACACTTTCCTTGTCAGCCACAAACAGGAGCAGATCGCCGGGTTTGGCGCTGAAACATTCTATTATTTCCGATTGAAGCTCAGCAGTAAAGAACTTCGCAATCTGGGAAGTGAGTCCGTTTTCGTCAACCTTAAACCACGCCAGACCCTTAGCTCCGAATTGATTGACGAAGGTTGTAAGTTCGTCTATCTCTTTTCTCGAAAGTTTTGCACAGCCCGCAGCATTAATGCCCCTGACCTGGCCGCCTGATTCGGCTACGCTTTTAAACACCTTGAAGTCAGATTTCTTTGCGATGTCTGTTATCTCCTTTATTGTCATTTCAAACCTCAAATCAGGAGCATCGCACCCGTATCGCTTCATGGCATCATGGTATGAAAGACGTGGGAAAGGAGCAGTAATTTCTTTGCCAAGTACGGTTTTAAACACCTCTACCATCAATCCTTCTATTATATTTATAACGTCATCTTCCCTGACGAATGACATCTCCAGATCGATCTGTGTGAATTCCGGTTGGCGCTGAGCGCGAAGGTCTTCGTCCCTGAAGCATTTTACTATCTGGAAGTATCGGTCCAGACCTGAAACCATCAATAGCTGCTTAAATAGCTGCGGAGATTGAGGCAGTGCATAGAATTGTCCCCTGTTTATCCTGCTGGGAACAAGATAGTCCCTGGCTCCTTCCGGTGTGCTTTTGGTCAGGAACGGTGTTTCAACCTCAATAAAATTATTACGGTCAAAGTACTGCCTGGCAACCTGACATACCTTGTGTCTGGAGGTTAAGTACTTTTGCATAACCGGACGTCTGAGGTCCAGGTATCTATACTTGAGCCTTAATTCGGTTGAAACATCGGTATCTGACGTAATCTCAAATGGCGGCGTCTCGCTTGTATTTAATATTTCAAGTTTGTCAGTCACTACTTCAATCTCACCCGTCTCTAATTTTGGATTAATCATATCGCCAGGTCTTTCCATCACCTTGCCCCTGACAGCAATAACGTATTCTGACCTTAGAACGGATGCCTTTTTGTGTGCCTCTGCATTGTGCTCCGGGTTAAAGACAACTTGCGTCTTGCCGTATCTATCTCTCAAATCAATGAATATAACACCGCCGTGGTCTCTTCTGGTATCTACCCATCCGCAGAGTGTGGCCTCGCTTCCGGCATCCGTCCAGCGAAGTTGTCCGCATGTATGTGTTCTTTGTAAATCAGACATTTATTTATTCCTTATAAAAATTATTATCAGTCACTTGTCATTCGTCAATCAACAATCTTCAATCGCCAATCGCCAATTTTTCAATTGCTTTCTTTCACAATCCGGGCGATCTTCTCAGTATCTTCCGAAAAGGTCTCATCTCCAGTCTGCATGTCTTTCAATTTAATCACCCCTTTCTCAATTTCGTCAGGCCCCATGATGATAGTAAACCTTGAATTAATTTTGTTAGCCACTTTCATCTGCGCCTTTGGGGTTCTGCATTCATAATCCATGTCAACCGATATACCACTCAGTCTCAGTTCATTGAGCAGCTTAAAACAGTGGTTTCTGGTCTCAGCGCTTATTGATACTATGTATACGTCCGGCGCCAATGGTGATGTATCAGGCTGCGATTTCTGATTTTTCTCCCTTGTTTTTAATACGGCTATCATTGATGCCTCCATACCGGCAGCAAAGCCGACTGCACCTGTTGGAGGCCCGCCAATATCTGATATCAGGTTATCATAACGTCCGCCCGCACAAATCGTATCCCTGGCGCCCATTGCCGGATGTGTTATTTCATAAACCGTCTTTGTATAATAGTCCAAACCCCTGACAAGATGAGGGTCTATTGTATATTCAAGATTTATGTCTTCGAGTGCACCTTTAACGGCCTTAAAATGTTCAAGGCATTCATTACATGTATGGTCTTCTGTGTTTGACACATTCCGGCGTATTTCTTTACACTTTTTCTGTTTGCAGTCAAGTACCCTGAAAACATTTCTGTCAATCCTTGCCTTGCAGAGTTCGCATAATTCGTCTTTATACTGCAATAGTTCCTCTTTCAGTATTGCCCTGTATCCCGGCCTGCATTTTTCACATCCGATAGTATTTACCTTAACCACGTATCCGTCCAACCCAAGCCGATCGTATACTCTCGTGGCAACCTTTACTGTTTCAACATCAAGCAATGGATCATAAGACCCTATCGCCTCTATACCCATTTGATGGAACTGTCTTAATCTCCCCGCCTGAGGGCGTTCCTTTCTGAACATCGGCCCAATGTAATAAAATTTCTGAAATTTCTTTGTCTTGTATAGTTCGTATTCAAGATACGCCCTCATTACGGGCGCTGTATTTTCAGGACGTAGTGTTATGGTTGACCCTGCCGTATCTCCAAACGTATACATTTCCTTTTCTACTATGTCGGTAGTTTCACCGATGCTCCTTACAAAGAGACGTGTATCTTCGAAAACGGGAGTCCTTATTTCGTGATATCCGGCTAATTCAAACTCTTCCCTGGCCGCATTTTCCATCTCTATCCATAACAACCTTTCGTCAGGGAAGATGTCTTTCATGCCCAGAGGGGCTTTTACAAAATTTTCGTTACTTTTGTCCATAAATGCAGTATTTCATAAGATTAAAAGGTCAAAGGAGTTATATTTTTTGCAATTATATCAGTTCATACTTAATATTCAAGGGATTAAAAAATGATGTTTTTCAGCACCAAATACACCAATTCACGATGAAAAGAGTATAAGAGAATGTTGCAATGCTAATCTCTCAGCTTTGCAAGCCTGAACCAGCCAGAAACATTGAAATTCCCATTTCTAATTACAAATCCTGAACATCTCTCAAAGCATCAAGCAGTCTTTCCATATCTTCTCTGGTATGTGTTGACATGACCGTAAGCCTGAGACGGCTGGATCTGGCGGGGACGGTGGGTGGACGAATGGCAGGGATTAAGATTCCTCTTTTATACAGAAACTTTGACACTTCAACCGCCTTGCTTACTTTGTGAAGTCTAATATTTATACCTTGAATATTCTGTTGACCTGACAGAATATTCAAGGTATATTTACATCTTATGATAGAACGAAAGAGAGATTTCCTGGCACTTCAAAGATTGCTTAAGCTCCATCCGGTCGTCGGCATTATCGGTGCCCGTCAGGTAGGAAAGACAACCCTGGCGCGTTTGATTGTCGAAAAGAGACGCGGCCCATCTTCGTATTTTGACCTCGAAAATCCTGAAGATATGGCACGACTTGGCGACCCAATGATTGCCATCAAAGGGCTGAAAGGACTTGTCGTTATTGATGAGGTGCAACGGCTTCCGAATCTCTTCCCGATACTTCGCGTGCTGGTTGACCGGCCTAATGTACAAACACGCTTCCTGGTTCTCGGAAGCGCATCACCGGAGCTTCTTCGTCAGGGATCTGAAAGCCTGGCAGGCCGAATTATCTATCACGAACTGAAAGGGTTATCACTTGAAGAAATTGGCATAGAAAATTCTATACGGCTGTGGCTAAGAGGAGGGTTTCCACGTTCATATCTTTCCCGATCACATATCGACAGTAACGAGTGGAGACGTGGATTTATACATACCTTTCTGGAACGTGATCTGCCTCAATTCGGCATAACCATTCGCTCTGTAACCATGCGACGTTTTTGGACTATGCTTGCCCACTATCATGGACAGATATGGAACGCCTCGGAATTTGGACGTTCTTTCGGTGTAGCCGACACAACAGTCAGAAACTACCTTGATCTGCTTTCATCTGCTCTGGTTGTTCGACAATTGGCTCCGTGGTACGAAAACATATCGAAACGCCAGGTTAAAGCTCCAAAAATATACATTACAGACAGTGGATTACTACATACACTTCTTGGATTAATAACTGCCTCAGATGTGGAAGGACATCCAAAATTAGGAGCATCGTGGGAAGGATTCGTTCTTGAACAAGTTATACGTCAACTGGGAGCAACTTCCGATCAATGTTTTTTCTGGGCAACATATGGTGGAGCCGAACTAGACCTTCTCGTTATCAAAGGCAACAAGATGTTTGGATTCGAAATCAAACGCACCTGCACACCCCGAATCACACGATCAATCCGTAGTGCGTTATCAGACCTTAAACTTTGCCACCTGGACATTATCCATGCCGGAGAAAACACGTTTCCACTCGACAAAAAAGTACGAGCCGTAGCTCTATCTCGATTAATTGAAGATATTAAACCAATTTGAACAATTAGGCAAGATAATGCATGAAATATTCAGGTTAAAGTAATAATTTAACTTCTCTCAAAGCATCAAGCAGTCTTTCCATATCTTCTCTGGTATGTGTTGACATGACCGTAAGCCTGAGACGGCTGGATCTGGCGGGGACAGTGGGTGGACGAATGGCAGGGATTAAGATTCCTCTTTTATACAGAAACTTTGACACTTCAACCGCTTCTTTTGTATCTCCTATCAGGATTGGAATAATCGGGCTTTCGGATGAGATTACGTTAAAATTCAACACCTTCAGCTTCTCTTTTAAAAAACGTACGTTATGCCATAGTGATTCTCTAAGCGAAGCGTCCTTTTGAATTAACTTAATTCCTGCAATGGATGCGGCACATACGGCAGGCGGGAGCGCCGTAGTGTACATGAAAGACCTTGCTCTATTTCTAAGATAATTGATTAAATCTGCATCACCGGAAACATAGCCGCCCAGACTTCCAACCGCCTTACTTAAAGTCCCCATAACAATATTTACCTTTTCACTCAAATTGAAATGTTCAACAACTCCCCTGCCCATTTTCCCGAAAACTCCGGTGCCGTGAGCCTCATCAACCATAACCATCGCTTTATATTTAAGGGCAATTCCGACAATATCCGGTAAAGGCGCCAGATCTCCGTCCATACTGAATACTGTATCCGTAACAATCAATTTACGAGAATATTTTGCGGATCTCCTGAGTACGTTTTCGAGTTTTTCCATGTCACAATGCGGGTAAACTCTGAAATCAGCCCCTGATAGCCTACAGCCGTCTATAATACTTGCATGGTTCAACTTATCACAAATGACTAAATCCCCTTTAGATACCAATGAGGAGATAGTACCTATATTAGCCATGTATCCGGTTGGAAAGACTATGGAAGCTTCCTTGCCTTTGAATCTTGATATTTCATCCTCGAGTGCCTCATGCAATTTCATGTTCCCGGAAACTAATCGGGACGCCCCTGCCCCCCATCCATACTTTTCCACTGCATCCTTAACGGCTTTTATAACTAATGGATTGTTTGCGAGACCAAGGTAATTGTTAGAGCAGAAAGATAAATATTTTTTACCATTTATCTCCAAATAAGCACCTTGGGCGCTTCCTACAACATTAAGCTTTCTGTAAAGGCCGGCTTCCTTAATATTTTTGAGTTCGTCTGATATATATCTCATATCTATTTAATTAAATAATTAACACTAAAATCGTATTGCCTATCTTAATTCATTTGTTATACTTTCGATATGAAGTATATTTCACATAGGCCATATATAAAAGGCTAAAATCCGGAATCCAATTTATATTAGTCAGAAATGTCAAACTATATAGTAATTTATATTACCACACGTTCTGTAAATGAAGCAAAAAAGATTGGACGTGCATTGGTTGAAGAGAAATTAGCGGCATGTTCCAATATAATATATCCTATTCGTTCAATCTACAGATGGCAGGGGAAGATATGTGATGACAAGGAAGCCTTAATGATACTGAAAACAAAGAAAGCCCTTTTTAAGCAAATTGTAGCAAGAGTTGAAAAACTGCATAGCTACGATGTTCCGGAAATTATTGCCATGCCCATAATAGAAGGTTCCAGTAAATATCTGTCCTGGCTCAATAAGGAAACTAAATAAAATATCATCTTCCGTGCACTAATTCGTACACCTTCCCCTTGACGAATATATCAAACAAATCAGCGTCTAAAAGACTACCTTTAACCTCAGAGCTAATTATGTCCAATGCCCTTTCATGACGGACTGCTTTTTTATAAGGCCTGTCTCGTGCAGTTAATGCATCATATATATCTGCAACAGCCATCATTTTCGACTGTACAGGGATTTTTTCTCCCCTTATTCCTAAAGGATAACCGCTCCCATTTATTTTCTCATGATGTTTATATGCAATATTCGGAACATTCTCCAATTCTTTTGTCCATGGAATCTTTTTTAAAAATTCGTATGAATGTACTACATGAGATTCAATTTCGACCCTTTCAATTTCATCCAAAGTGCCTTTTTTTATACTTAAAAGATTTAGTTCGTTCGGGGTGAGATAATGACGGTCTTCTCCATCATAATTCTGATACACCTTGCCGGCTATACTTGCAATTTCATCAAACAATTCATCTTCCAGGACAGTAGGTATATTGGCCTCTTCGACCTCTTTTAAATAAGCGTCCACTTTTGCTAATTCTTTATTTAGTTCTTTATCAATTTCGTCAAAATACTTCTGGTAATTATTAATATTTTTATCGTAAATCGTACTTAATTTCTTCTCAAGATATTTGCATTCTATGGATTTCTTAATAAAATCGAATCGGCTCCTTATATATTCTATATCATGTGGATACAATTTCTTTGCTTTAATCAAGACATTCTCACGCACGCCTACCTTACCAAAATCATGAAGAAGCCCTGCATATCTTATTTCCTTTAGCTGGTCCCTGGTGAAATGTATATCCCTGTAAATTCCAGACGAAGTCCTATCAACCAATTCCGCCAAACCTACCGTCAAAGAAGAAACCCTTTCAGAATGACCGCAAGTTGTGGGATCTCGCTGCTCAATAGCAAGTACTGATGCCTTTACGAATCCCTCAAATAGGTTCTGGATATTTTGATATAATTTTTTGTTTTCGATGGACACGGCAGCCTGGCTTGCAAGTGAAATTACCAGTCCGAAGGTCTTTTCATCAAAGGGTATTACCTCATTTTCAACAATTGCTTTGGATGTCAACCTTATATCTTTTGATTTCTTCCTGTTTATTAACTGCAGCACGCCAATAGTCTTATTCTTGTGATCCTTCATTGGTATCACCAGCATGGATTTAGTACGATAGTTAAATTTCTTATCAAAAGCCTTATTAAAAGTATAATCTACATCTCCGGGCACATTGTAGGCATCTTCCAGGTTAACAAATTTCCCGGTAAGCGCTACATATCCTGCCAAACTTGTCCTTGTAAGAGGTAAAGCATACTCCTTAAATTTTAAATCGGTTAATGTATCATTTTGTACTAATTTAAACATTAATCTGTTTCCTGCATCTTTAGCCTCATCCAACAGGTATAAACTTCCGGCATCACAATTTGTCACTTCTCTGCTCTTTGTAAGGATTAAGTCTAATAGTTTGTCGTAGTCTTGTTCCGATGAAAGGGCCATGCCAATTTCATTTAAACTGCTTAATTCCCTGGTTCGGATATCCAGCTCAGAATGCAATCTTTCACATTCCAGCTTTGAGTGTAGATAACTAAACCCGCCCTTTATTGCTTTCAATAGTTCATCTTCTTCAATTGGCCCATTTAGATAAAGAAATACTTTTTCTTTATCACTAAATTTATTAATATTTTGTCCCCCATCTCCGTTAATAAAAACAACTGCATTGGAGTAGTTTGGACAAAAAATTAATTCAGACATCTCTTTATTCATATAATTAGCAAATTCATTATTTATAAGAAGAATCTTCAGGTTTTCACAGGACTTAAGATCCTCCATATTAGAACGGGTAATTTTCCTTAAAGATATGCCTTCTTCCTTTAATAACGCTTCAAAGGAGTTTAGTTCCATATCCGGAGCGTGATATATAATTAAATTTTCTGACATGTTGATCCCTTATTTAAAGATTAATTTCCATACCTTCATAAGCGGCGTATGATTCTTTAAATTCCTTTTGTGCCTGTTTCTCCAACTTGTCTATAAATTCATCGTCATGTGATGGATCATGGTGAAATAAAATAAATTTCTTTACTTTAGCTGCTTTTGCAATCTTTATCCCTTGATTCCATGTAGAATGTCCCCAGCCTGATTTAGGAGAGCCATTCTTGCCGGAATATTCATCTTCGGTATAATTGCAATCATAGACCAGAACGTCTGCATTTAAAGATAAATCAAGTAATGATTTATCTATACAACTGTAATGTTCTGTGTCTGTAGCATAGACAAAGGACTTGCCGCCATATTCAATTCTATACCCTATACATCCTCCGGGATGGTTAAGACATGCAAGTTTAATTGTTACGCTATTTTTTATAATACTATCGTTTCTTGTTATTTCATGAAAACTTATCTTTGCATCCAATTCTGATAATGACAGGGGAAAATACGGAAACATCATCTGTGCCGTAAATAACTGCTCCAACGTAAAATTCATTTTTCTTTCACCAACCAGGGTTATTGAATATTCTTTATTAAATACGGGAGCAAAGAACGGGAATCCCTGTATATGGTCCCAGTGGAAATGGGAAAATAAAATGCTTATGTGCTGTGGTTTTTCCTTTAATATTTTAGCGCCTAACTTCCTGATACCACTGCCGGCATCCAGAATAAATATTTCCCTGCCACATCTGATTTCAATACACGACGTATCACCGCCATACCTGACTGTTTCTCTACCAGGTGTTGCTATGCTGCCTCTTACACCCCAAAAACGAATATACATTTTACCTGCCCCTGCCATCTTCAATCCCCTTTCACCAATAAGGTATATTTAAAGTCTTCAGATATATTATCCAAATAACCTTTTTTCTATTATTGAACACAGAATATGACCAATAGTTATGTGGCATTCTTGTATACGAGCTGTATCTGAGGATGGAACCCTCAGGCATACATCCACGTTATCTCTAAGCCTGCCGCCATCTTTTCCTGTAAAGGCTATGGTCTTTGCCCCCCTTTTTCCGGCTAATATGACGGCGTTGATGATGTTTGCAGAATTGCCGCTTGTACTTAATCCAAAAACAACATCACCGTTTTTAACAAACGCATCTACCTGTCTTTCAAAGCATAGATCGTATCCGTAATCATTGGCAATTGCCGTTAATACAGATGTATTTGTAGTCAGCGCAAGCGCAGGCAATGGTTTTCTATCTTTCTTAAACCTGCCCACTAACTCTCCGGAAATATGCTGTGCATCTGCAGCGCTTCCACCATTACCCATAAGGTATAACGAATGGCCTGCCCTAAGCGCATCAACGGATATATCTGCAATCTGTGCAATAGTTTCCACACTATTAGAAAGCAGTTCTGTTTTTATCTTTATACTTTCATTCAAATATGTTTCTATCTCACTTTTCATTTATCTAACCTGGTTTAACACTTCTTTCCAATATCCTTGAAACAATATCAGTTGTTGATACATCTTTTATAAAAGGCGCTAAAATCACTTTACCGCCATAAGATTCGACAAATTCGCGGCCCACTACCCCTTTTTCCTTCCAGTCCTCCCCTTTTACGAGGATATCCGGTTTTATCCTTCTGATAAGTTCTTCAGGTGTTGATTCGTCAAAAAGGATTACATAACCAACATCTTCCAGCGCAGATATTAATCTCGCCCTTTCATATTCTGAAACAAAGGGTCTTTTATCCCCCTTTTGTTCTCTCACTGATCTATCAGTATTCAACCCGACTACCAACACATCGCCCTGTCGCCTGGAGAACTTAAGGTATTCTATGTGGCCGATATGAAGTATGTCAAAGCATCCATTAGTAAATACAATTTTCTCATTGTTTTTCCTATGGCGATCGAGTATTTCTTCCAACTCGTCTAAAACTTTTATCTTTGTATAAAGGGGATTCAGCCCTCCCATAAGTTCGCTCAGTATTTCACTCTTACTAACGGGCACAGCGCCAATCTTGCCAACCTCAACCCCGGCCGCAACGTTTGCAATCATGGCAGCATCCTCAAAGCTGTTTCCGCTTCCCACCACAAATCCCAAAACACTCAAAACCATATCCCCCGCACCACTGACATCACATACCTCTTTAGGCACAGTACGGATTACTCTGCATTCTCCATCCCTGCTGTATAAAAACATCCCATCCTTATCTGCCGTTAAAATAACATATTCAAATGAAAACTCTTCCAGTAATTTCCTGCTGGCAGATTTCATGCTGTTAACATCCGTTATCTTAATCCCCGTTGACAGCTTTGTTTCGAATCGGTTAGGCGTTATTGCGGTTGCGCCTTTATAAATACTGTAATCATTAGAAAGCCTCGGATCTACTATAACAGGAATGTTGTGATCTTTGCCTGATCTGATAACTGTTTCCAGGATTCGCCTGGACAATACACCTTTGTTCATGTCAGAAATCAGTATTATGTCAACGTGCTGAATCTTATTTTCGATCTTATTGATAATTTCTTCCTGTTTCTTCTCTTCTATGTCATCAGTCTTTTCATAATCAATCCTTAAAAGCTGTTGAACGCCTTTTCCTGCAGATTGGAGATGCCCCATCATTCTGACCTTTACGGTCGTTGGCCTGTGCGAATCTTGAACAATCCCATCCGTCTCTACTCCTAAATTATTTAAAGTGTCTAACAGCAGTCTGCCCTCATTATCGTTGCCAACTACCCCGTAACAACAAACATTGGCCCCAAGGTGTGCAAGGTTGTTAGCAACACTTCCTGCCCCGCCCGGCCTTGCTTCCTCAGAAGTCACATTCAGCACAGGTATTGGGGCTTCCTGTGATATGCGTTTGACTTCACCCCATATGTATTTATCGAGCATGAAGTCCCCTACTAACAGGATATTTGGCCTGCCGATATTTGATAAAATGTGGGCCAGATTGTCAGACATTATATTTATTCCCTATCAAAACGGATTGGATCCGGGAAGCTTTATCATTATTAAGGATAACAATATCGCCTATATACCTTTCTTTGCTGTTAATAAATATCTCTCTTCCATTTCCCGTGTTAAAATACAACCTATCTCTTAATAAGTACAATGAGATTATCAGCTTAAGACCATAGTGTCAAACATAAATTGAACTCACTCAAATACCTTTAGAACAGGATATTTTACACCAAGGATCAGACACGTGGAAATGTTATAATAAACAACTGCTAACAGGAACCCCCTAATGTTTTTTGTTGCAGTAGTTTATGTTCTCTGATAAAATTTTAATTAATTCGCTCACGATAAAGAAAATACTTATGGAAGAGTTGAATGTTATTTGATTATTAAATTTTTAGAGATATTTTAATGAATGGAGACAAGTACCAATGAAAGAAGGAATTCATCCAAAATATGTAGAGACAACCGTTACCTGCGGGTGTGGAGAAACTTTTGTAACGCGATCAACAAAAAGTAAAATTGCAGTAGAGGTTTGCTCTAAGTGCCATCCGTTTTACACTGGACAACAGAGATTTGTGGATAGCGCCGGAAGGGTTGAACGCTTTAAGCAAAGATTCAGTTGGTCTGAAGATTCTGCCCAAGGCGATTCGGCAAAGACTGCCGGCAATAAGCGACACGGATAATCAAAATGCAGTTGCTGTAGAAGAAAAACCGGAGAATAGTAGTGCAGATCAATGATAAACTGTTAAAGAAATTAAAGGAGATGTTTGAACGATATAATGAACTGGAAAAACATTTATCAGATCCGGACGTTATTTCCGACAATACCAGATATACATCTTATGTTAAAGAACATGGCAGACTGTCAAAATTCGTAACCAAATATCTTAAACTTGAAGAAACATTAAAACAAAAGGAAGAAGCCAGGGCAATACTTTCTGATACTAATGGCGACAAAGACTTATACAACCTGGCCAGGGACGAACTCGGCAATCTCGAAGAAAAAGAATTAGAGCTGTTTGAAGAGGTTAAGGGATGTTTTTTTACAGAAAGTAGTGATTCTAACAAGAATATAATTATGGAAATTCGGGCTGGAACCGGCGGCGATGAAGCAGCGCTATTTGCAGCCGACCTCTTCAAGATGTACACAAAATATGCCGAAAAACAGAAATGGAAGATTGAAATATTAGACTCCAGCTATACAGAAATTGGAGGATTCAAAGAAGTAATCTTCACTATTAGCGGGCATTCCGTTTATAATAAACTGCGTTTTGAAAGCGGCACTCATCGTGTGCAGAGGGTTCCTACTACCGAAACAAGTGGAAGAATACACACCTCAGCGGCAACAATCGCCGTCTTACCGGAAGTTGAAGAGGTAGAAATAAAGATCGACCCCAAAGATATTTCTGTTGATACATTTCGTTCTTCCGGACCAGGAGGACAGAAGGTCAACAAGACCAGTTCTGCCATTAGAATAACCCATGAACCAACCGGTCTGGTTGTTAAATGTATGGACGAAAAATCACAGCACCGAAACCGCGCAAAGGCAATGCGTATCCTGCGAAGCCGACTCTACACTTTTTTGCAGGATAAAAGTAAGGATGCACGTGACAAGACACGCCGTATGCAAATAGGATCCGGCGACAGAAGCGAAAAAATACGCACATACAACTTTCCCCAGAACAGGGTAACCGACCACCGGATAAATCTCAATCTATACAGTCTGGATAAAATTATGCTTGGTGAAATAGACGAATTGATTGAGGCAATGATAAACTACGGAAAAGAAGAAAAGATGAAGGAATTATCCGCCACACTGTAATTGTTTCCCTTATTCATTAGTCCCATGAAATTTTTCCCAACCCTCATAAATTTCCACTTCAATATTAAAAACATGATATATACCCAAGAAACAAAGACTATCCGTAATATACTGAAATGGGCAATAACTACATTAAAAGAGGCTGAAATAGATTCCCCGGGTATAAATGCTGATACTCTGCTGGCCTTTGTATTATCATGTGACAGGACAAAACTCTACACGAATCCGGATGAGATCCTTAATGATTCCGATATCAGCAGGTACAAAGAACTAATCAACGAAAGAATAAGGCATGTCCCCCTGCAATATATTACACACCATGTTGAGTTTATGTCACTAGTCTTTTTCGTAGATGAACGTGTCTTAATACCCAGACCGGAAACGGAAATACTCGTAGAAACAGTCATGAACAAAGCACATGATAAACAATATTCAAATAAGAAAGTTACCATTATGGATATTGGAACCGGCTCAGGCAACATTGCCGTCTCTCTGGCCAAAAACCTCAGCGATGTAGAAATATACGCAAGCGACATCTCGCAGGAAGCGCTTGCAATAGCGATGACAAATGTCCAAAGACATAAAGTTGTTGGCAATGTCCATCTCCTGCACGGAGACCTCTTCGACACATTCAGCAGTCATATTGAAAAAGGAAACGTCGATTTTATTGTTTCAAACCCCCCTTACGTAAGCGAATCGGAATGGAAGAATCTGGAACCTGAACTAAGAGATCATGAACCTTACGAAGCCTTAGTTGGAGGAAAAGATGGATTATACTTCTACAGACAAATAATCAGGAATGCCACCGATTGGCTTAAGCCCAAGGGATACCTGGTTATCGAGATTGGAGAAACACAGGCTAAAACTATCATGAAGCTTATGGAAAGCGAGAGGTATTACGAGGGTATTGAAATAACCAAAGACCTGCAAGGGAAAGAACGCATAGTCTCTGCGAGGAGAAAATAATAAAGAGTATAACGATAAGCTGAGTGGCGCTGAATATTGACGGCAAGAAACGAGCCGACAGTATTCAGCGTCCATCTCCAACGACTTGTTCGGCGATTTTTTGACCTAATATACCTTGGTCTAACTCAAGCGTGTAAGATAAGATTGTGTTAATATTCATTTTTTGGGATGCTTTGAGTATTTCTATTCCTGTAAGCTTTCCATCAGCGGTAGTATCAATATTTATACCTTCCGTGATTTCAATAACACCATCTGGATTTTGATCGCTTAGTTTTAGATACAAGGCATCTATTTCTTCATCATAATGTACTTTCATTTTCCTCTTCCTTTCTTTAATGGATAATTTGTGATTACTGTCATAATATCGTTCTCAACTGCGAAAACAATCTTTATTGGATATTTAAATCCCGATACATTTCTGATTATCTCATGTTCTCCATCGGTTAGACCCAAACCTTCTAATATTTTTTCAACCATTGTTTCTGGTATCTTATATAGCTTTGCTCTTCGTTTTGCATGTCGGGAAAATTTTATTCTCATTTCACTTTTTCCTTTATGCTATTATTTTGTCGTCTAACTCAGAACTAACCTGCCCCTACACATTTCAGAGACTTATGAAAGAAGAAAAGATGTGGATGAACTTCAAGATTTTGATTAGACACTCCGGACAGGGGTCAGGTTGAGCGACTTGTTAGACGGTTTATATTCCTAACTTTTTCGCTATAGATGAGATAGATATAGTTTCTTTTTCTTTCGATCTTTCATTGAGAAATTTCATGAATCTCTCACTACTACCGAGTTCTTTTACCTCTTT
>Ga0156324_1166_pt1 | contig 15175 bp, 13 predicted proteins | sample RifCSPlowO2_12_FD_107972 | JGI IMG/M metagenome (GOLD analysis project Ga0156324, IMG submission 107972) | Planctomycetes bacterium RIFCSPLOWO2_12_FULL_40_19
AACAGGCTTTCGTACAGTTCCTCCGCCTTTGCTATTGTCTTCTGTTCCTCTCCGGGTTCCATTGAAACCAGCTTGACATCAAATTTACATTCCGATAGGCTATCCAGAACAATATTTCCATAAAGCGGCTCTACAATTTTGTCTGTTACAATAATTGCCTTACGGGGAGTGATTACCTTTGAAATGAGGGTTCCAACCTGATGGAGGATACCCTTATCAATGATTATGTTGTAACTGTCTTTACCGAGATCAACGAAGATGTCTTTCATGATGGTAACTTTGTAAGACATGTTGATTTTTTTGTCAAGGAAAAAGAGCTATTATTATATTTAGAAAATTGGACACAGAACACTGAGTTTTATTTAATATCTCCGTCTATAATTATACAGGTTCTACATCTTTCTTTATCCTTTGTGTGCTTCGTTTCTCCGTGTGAAAATTACTGCATGTAAGCAAAAAGTTGTAACAGCTTGCAGAGTACGTAATAAGGGCTGTACGGCGTTCTAATTCTATTGGTAAGAGTTTCACATATAAGTTTTATTCTGATGCTGAAATAAAAATCGAAAAGCCATAGTTCTTAAAACTATGGCTTTTACATACTTCTGTTATTACTGGTTTAAAATCCCTCATCCCAAACCCCATCTTACCCGCCACACGGCTCGTCGGGCAGGTTTACCCGACGCGTCTTTTGGCGGGCCTGTTATATCCCTGTGAATCCTGATGTTTACATTTCTTCTTGATTTTGATAATTACTTGAGTATTATAAACCCTGGAACATCTACAATCTGCAATATTTCATGTCACACATATATATACCATCAGATTTGTAGAATAAATATAAAAATTAATGTTAGGTGTAAAGATAAAATCAAATGTGTAATTAAAGTAGAGGAGGTGTCGATATGATTCGTACAATAGAAGCAACAATTGATCAAAAAGGCCATATTAGTTTGTCAGAACCAGTAAAACTGTCATCATCCTGCAGGGCATTGGTAATGATACTGGAGGAAACCCCATTAATCCATGTTAATGAAGAGGCTCTATTAAGTGAAGCAGCCCTTGCAGAAGATTGGAACCGTCCAGAGGAGGATGAGGCATGGCAACACCTTCAAGAGGCTCAGTAGTATTAATACCTTTCCCATTTTCTGATTTATCACAGTCAAAATTACGCCCATCTGTAGTTTTAGCACCATCTGGAAAAGGAGATTGGATTCTATGCCAAGTTACAAGTAAACGATATATTGACTCAAAAGCTGTTGAACTATCAAATCAAGATTTCCAAACATATACTATATCAATATTCCTAAAGCTTCCACGCTAATTCATTTTTCTTATTTCTCTTTTCATAATTATTTCACCCTAACAAGCTCTTTATATCGTTTCTGTATAGTAACGGATTTTATAGTATATTTGAATTGTTTCAAGTGTATTCTTAATAGTCACCTGGCTGTATGGTAATATTATCTTCAATGATATTGCCTTTTTGATTGTTTTCGACCCTTTTTTTCTTGTCAATAGGTTAGTTCTGTGCCTAAACATTTTTAATATGGAATTATTTTATTCAATTGAAAAAGGAAAAGGCAGGAAGTAGTATTCAAAAACTAAGCAGGTTTTAAATATAAGGTAACTTAACCTGAAAGAAGTCGGCTGATTGGATTGTTGAACACGTGCAACCTTACGACATCGTGGTCACCGATGACATTCCGCTTGCGAGCCGCTGCCTGAAGGAAGGCGCATGTGTAATTGGTCCAACTGGAAAGCCGTTCACGGAAAACAACATCGGTCAGGCCGTCGCGACTCGGGACCTGTTGTCAGCCCTTCGTGGCGCAGGAGAGATAGCGGGCGGGCCTCTGCCGCTAAAGAAGCGTGACCGATCACGTTTTCTTCAACAGTTCGACGAAGTGATTCAAACAATCCGTCGTAAGCATCTCATCGCTTAGGATATCTTCTACGTCTCCCCCCACCACTATTGCCTTTGAACTCGCGTGGCTTGCCACCCCGGAAGACGCCTTTATTACCGCCGCGGCGGCGCTTGTGCGCTTCAACCCCTGCAGTCTCGTCCTTATCCGGAACTTTCGCCGACCCCGAAAAGCCTTCGATACGTTTGACCGGAATCACCTTTTTCATCAGGCGTTCAATAGCGCGCAGCAGTTCAGCCTCGTCGTCCGTCACCAGAGAAATCGCCTCTCCTGTGCTGCCGGCACGACCGGTGCGGCCGATGCGGTGCACGTAGTTCTCCGCGATATTCGGCATATCGTAATTCACCACGTGCGGAAGGCGATCGATATCCAGACCTCGAGAAGCGATATCCGTGGCAACCAAAACGCGCACTTTACAGGCTTTGAAATCCGCCAGAACAAGCGTCCGCGCCGACTGACTTTTGTTGCCGTGAATGGCAGCCGCCATTATACCGTTCTTTTTCAACTGCAGGGCCAGGCGGTTGGCGCCGTGCTTAGTCTTGGTGAACACCAGCACCTGATTCCAATCGCCTTCTATAATAAGATGAGACAGCAATTTGCATTTGTGGGACTTTGGCACGTGAAAAACACATTGATCAACGGTTTCTGGCGCCGTATTCTGGCGTGATACTTCAACCAACTTCGGCTTGTCGAGAATGGTATCTGCCAGCGCTTTGATCTCTTTCGAATAAGTTGCGGAAAAAAATAAAGTTTGCCTCTTCTTAGGCACCAGGTGAATAATTTTGCGGATATCGTGAATGAAGCCCATATCCAGCATGCGGTCCGCCTCGTCAAGAACCAGCACTTCAATACGCGAAAGATCGAGGACTTTCTGGCCGGCAAGATCGAGAAGACGGCCCGGAGTACCGATGACTATGTCAACGCCCTGGCGCAGGCATTTTATCTGGGGATTAATGCCGACGCCTCCAACAATAACAGTTGAACGTATGTGCAGGCCCTTCCCGTAAGTCTCGACACTTTCGCCGACCTGAGCCGCCAGTTCGCGAGTCGGTACCAGAACGAGAGCCCGCGGACGATGACCGCCGGGATGACCATAAGTGCTTAAAAGATGTAGAAGCGGCAGCGTGAAAGCCGCGGTTTTGCCCGTGCCCGTCTGCGCCCCAGCGAGAATATCCCGGCCCTGAATAATGACCGGAATGGCCTGTCGCTGAATAGGTGTCGGCTCAATATAACCCTGAAATTTAACTCCGGTCAGTATTTCCGGACGAAGACCCAAATTTTCAAATGACATAAAATTCTCCTGTGATCTGCCTGACCAACGTCAAAATGACCGATACTCAGGCAAAAATTCTAAATATATATGCTGACTGCATGGCTCAAAAACATCCACGACATAGCAGGTGTTGAATCGGAGAACACCTGATGATTGTGGTGATATAGCATACCTGAGTTCAAATACTTTACGCGGAGGGAGGCTATTTAGAGCTTGTTCTGTGAAATCGACAATGACTTCATCTATTCGGTATTATATATGTATTACGTAAGAACATCAAAGAAAGAATCGCCTAACCAATCATTCCAGCGAACTGCATGGCCGCCGCTGAACCCTGATGTTATGTACAATACACAGCATTAACAATGAGATAAGATAAGGGTACATTTACTTAATCATATTTCCTCCTTCTTGATATATTAAAGAAGTATGATAACATATCATTGCCGGCAATTAAAATCTTTAACATACAATTTACATAAAAAACGTTTTATAATTGTGACACAGATGCCTGTCCAACGTGCCTTTTGGCGGGTGTGTCCCGTTTAACTTAAAAATTAATATATTCAATGAAATCCAAACCTTTCAATTCTTATAAGCAGGCAAAAGAATTCCTGCTGCAGACCATAGATTACGAAAAGCTTACACAGTATAAATACGACTCCTCCAGCTTTGATCTCAAGAGGATGGAAGAGATGATGGCGTTCGTGGGGAATCCTCATAAAAAGAGAAGATGTGTCCACATAACGGGCACCAAAGGCAAGGGGTCTACGTCCATCATCATTGCCTCTATCTTGAAGGAACTTGGACTGAAAACCGGTCTTTTCACTTCGCCTCATCTCATATATCTGGAGGAAAGGATGAAGGTCAACGACAGAATGATTTCTCAGAATATGTTTGTAGAACTAATTAACAGGCTCAAACCGTATGTAGATAGAATAATGCTCAAAAATCCCACTCTTATGCCCACATTCTTTGAAATAGTCACCGCAATTGCATTTCTTTATTTTGAAAGAAAGAAAGTAGACATATCAGTCCTGGAAGTCGGCATGGGGGGAAGACTGGATTCGACTAATATTATATTGCCTGAGATTTCCGTGATAACACCTGTTAGCTATGACCATACGGACAGGCTGGGGCATACGCTGGACAGGATTGCATACGAAAAGGCGGGAATAATTAAAGAAGGTGTTCCCGTTATTTCATCAGCACAGGAACCGGAACCCCTCTCAGTAATTTCAAAGACATGTAAGGAAAAGAATGCCCGCCTGTATCTCGTTGGGAAGGATATCCTGATTAACAATATTAAAGTAACTAAGAGGAACGGATTTTATGGAACTGAATATGAAATAAGGACATGGAGAAATATTTATAAAAATATCTTTTTACCCCTGGTTGGACGGCACCAGGTTGAAAACTGTGCTACAGCAATAGGAGCTTTAGACGTATTAGCAGAAAACGGCATAATAGAAACCAATAATGAGAATATCATAAATGCACTGGCAAAGGTTAAGTGCCCGGCAAGGATTGAAGTAATATCAGAAAGCCCATTGATAGTACTGGACACGGCACACACGGTATCCTCAATGAAGATATTGAGGGAATCAATAAAAGAGAATTTTTCTTTTAAGAAATTAATAGTGGTAATAGGCTTGTCAGCAGACAAGGATATTGAAGGCATCCTTAAAGAAATAGCCTTTGTTGCTGACGACTTAATCCTTACAAGAACAGGTAATCCCCGGGAAGCGGAACCTGAGAAAATGGCCGTTACGGCAAAACGTTTTTACCGCAAAAACCCAATGGTTATAGAAGATATTGATGAAGCGCTGAAAGAAGCCAAAAGAATCGCAGAGAAAGACGACCTGATCTGCATAACCGGCTCCTTCTTTCTGGCAGGCAAGTTAAAGAAACTTTTATAAATCATTATATCACAACCTTTGGTGAATTATGTATCTCAGCATGATAAGGTAATAAGCTATCGCCTGTTTTTCTTCATTCACATAATACCTCTTTTACCTTGACTTCAATAATACATATGGATTATTATTCTGTTTCATTCAGTTCAAGCAGAACAAAGATTATGCCGCATCTTGAAATTATGTTTGTGTTACATGAACTTTCCAGACGCTTCTCCAGAAAGCAATAACGTAGCTTTTCAGGATATTATTACAATAATGGTGTTATCCAGAAACTTTATAATAATTTGTTCGCCTCGCCTTCGGCGGTGCGAATGCGGAGTTGAGGAGCAACGGTTTATGCCACCTCAGTCGGGGCGAACAAGTCGTTTGAACAGACAACATTTTCAATGTTGCTCCTCAACTCCGCATTGGGCATCACAAGAGAAGGAGCCTCTGACGTGACTTTGGACAACTGGATTTCTATAGCTTCCGCACTACTTGCCGGTAGTCTCGTAGCAATTGGATGGTTCGTAAACGGACTATTTCAACGCCGCAAGGATGTTGCGCAACGTCGCTTGGACTTCCGACTCAATGCGCTGGAATCGTTTCTCCCCGTATGGTTTGCGATTCAGAAATCTGGAGGTGCGCCATTTACTCAGCCGGGGTTTCTTCAGCAACTTGAACACGCACGGAGCAAGTTTTAACTTTACGGAAAAGAAGATGAAATATCGCATATGGAGAGTTTCATTGGTGCCGTACAAAACTCTAATCTTCAGGATGCAAACGATGCGCTCAATAAGCTCGTCCCCCTAGCAAGGACGCGCATACGATCGGAACTGGAAATAGATTCATGAGCAGACCAGTTGCAGTTGCTATTGACCGTGCTGTCCAACAACGCCATCAACGCGGACAGCGAGCGTTATACAATAAATAAAAAAATATGAAAATTAAACCAAAACGGGATAAAATATTAAATGGAGATTATCGTATTTCAGACCATGCGGTAAAACGTATGATTAAATGATCGATAGATAGGGCGGAGATTGAAGAGACGGTATTGGCAGGTGAAACTATAGAAGAATATCCCGATGATAAATATTCTCCAAGTTGTCTAATATATGGAAAAACTGATACCGGTAGAGATCTTCATGTGCAACTATCACTTCCATCATCAGTAGTGATAATTACTGTATATGACCCTGACCCGGAAGAATGGATAAATTGTAAAATAAGGAGGTAATTTTATATGAAATGTGTGTTTTGTGGTGGTAAATTAAAAAAGGAAAATGTGACCTTCACATACGAGGATGAAGATAAATATCTATTCGTAGAAGATGTACCTGCGGAGGTTTGTACTAGCTGTGGTGAAAAAACTTATTCACCATCTGTTACAGATGATTTGTTAAGGTTTGCCAGAAACGAATTTCAACCAGCGAGAACCATTGAAGTTCCAATATTCAATTTTGTAGAAAGAGTATAACAATTCATTCCACCTGACCACGAACATCTGTGCTTTTTTTCGGTAGCTCCTTTTGCTACCAAAAGTTTTCTTTTATCATAAAGATATCGGCTTGTTGTTCGTGGCAGGTGAATTCTGGCGTTAGACGCTATTTTGCGCGGCGGCTGGAAAGGAGGTGGTTCTGTATGAATAAGGCAAATCTGGTTGGCAATAAAAAACTGAAAAAACAAGTTGATAAGATAAAAAGAGATTTGCAGTTAAGCCATAAACAGACTTGACCCCTTTGCCCCTTAACCTGTCTTAAGTTACCTCACAGTAAAAGGTCAAAGTAGGGGCGAACGGCAGTTCGCTCCTACATCAAAGACCTAAAATGGAAATCCTCATACTGTTGATCATACTCACCCCTCAAGCATCTCTGACGCTTTTTTCAGATTTGATACCCAGAAGATGCCCATGGATTGTCCATCACCAGGAGGAACGCTGACATAGGCGTACTCAATATTTATCCTTGCTTTAGAGAGTTGTTTGGTTATCTCTGCCAGGGTGCCAGGTTTATGTGTCATTTCCAGCGATAGTACGTCAGTTTCGATCACATTAAGCCCCGCCTCTTTAAGAATGCTTACCGCATGTTCATGATCGTCAACTACCATGCGGATGAGTCCTGAATCTATTGTATCCAGTACCGACATTGCCAGGATATTTATGTCTTTACTGGCCAGCGCAGAACATACATTTGACAGTGAACCGGGACTATTTTCAAGAAGAATTGTTAATTGTTTTACGATTGGCATTTAATCTTCCCCCTTTTTGATGTTCAAATTCTTAATGTTATTTTTTGAATCCTTGTAGCTTATGGCAAGACCGGCTCCAACCGGCTTCCCTTTCATCAACCAACTGCCTCTTCCGTGTTTCTTTGCCCAATTAAAATCTACAAAAGCGCTTCCATAAGATTCAAAATACCTGGAAGACTCTATATCTTTATATCTGGCGAAAATTATAGCATCGGCGCCCGCCTTTCCAGCCTGATCTCTCAAACTATCGTTTATCTGTTCTTTTGTCAGTGTTTTTCCTCCGTAAACAAAGACTACTCCAATTCTCTCATAGATCAAATCAGAATCCCCTGTTAATACCGGTAACACAGCGCTCTCACTCTTCGGCAGATACTCATTTATAGATATCTTTGCAAAATTGGCGCTTGTACAACCAATAGAAAAAAATACAAGTGTAATTAATATTAGTACATGTTTCTGGAAATTCACTTATCCCCTTTAGTTTAGTAAAATATTCCCTCTTCTAAAAATAAGATTTACTTAATCCTTGAAAAATCAACTTCATATTTTTCTTCTCCAAAATCCTTTATAACCATAATCGTAGCTTTCGCATCCAGATCGAGTTTTGAATACGGAAAGCTGGCCATGATAAAGACGGCATGTTCCTTTGGATCCTTGCCTCCCATTTCAGGTTTAATCATCTTTGTCGGTTCTATCAATCTTCCACCCTGCCCCAATTTGATTCTAAAAACATCATCGCCTCCTCTATAACTGATTGTCAATTCATTTGATTCCATCATTCCGAGCGCATCTTCTTTGCTTAAAGTCTTTCTCGCCTCCCTCATCATAGCTGCCATTACGGCAAGATTAACCAGCTTGGTCTTTACCATGCCGCCGCCGTAATTAGGCCAGTTTCCAAATATTGCCTGCTTAACGAACACTGCTTCAAAGATTTTCTTCCCCGGATTAGTTTCTCCAAGTTTAATAGCATCTTCTATCTGTTCTTTCGCAGGATTTAACTCAATACAATAAGAAACATTTGTGAAAGTAACGCACACAATAAAAACAAGTAAGAAACCGGGATAGCATACTTTAGTCTTCATCCTTCACACCCCTCCTTTCAAAAATGATTTAATGTCATGAATACAAGAAATTCTCTTCCTTTTTAATATACAGTAAATTTAAGGAAAGTGTATCACTTTGCTAATATGCTGTCAACCTATGATGTTAGATTCTGTGCTGATGAAATTAGACAGTCTCTACAAGCAGCTTGACAATATATGATAAATAAAATAGAATTTTGGTATAACCTAAAAGTGAGGTGAATAATTGATTTCAAGAAGAGGATTTTTAAGAACCGGCATTGCAGGGACTTGCGCACTTTGTACTGGTTATGCACCTTTTGTTTCTCAAGTCAATGCCTCAGGAAAAGATGAAGAAGAATTTCCTGTAAAAGAGGCCATGTATTACAAGCAGCTTCCTGATATTCGTGTAGAATGCGAGCTGTGTCCGAGAGGGTGCAAAGTAGCAGATCTGGAAAGAGGTTACTGCGGTGTAAGAGAAAACCGTGATGGCAGGTATTATACACTTGTTCATTCCCGCGTATGTTCTTTAAATGCAGACCCTATCGAGAAAAAACCCTTATTTCACTACTTGCCCGGTACAAGGGCATATTCGATAGCAACAGCAGGATGCAATATAGAATGTAAATTTTGCCAGAACTGGCAGATTTCCCAATTCAGACCCGAACAGGTAAACAACATTAAACTCACACCCGAAGAAGTGATAAGATTTGCACAAGAGAAAAGGTGTGACACTGTCGCTTATACATATTCAGAACCTGTGGTTTTTTATGAATATATGTACGATACGGCCAAGATTGGAAAACGTGAAGGTGTTGGAAGTGTTATGATTTCTAACGGATACATTAAGAAGGAACCTCTGGTTAAACTTTGCAGCGAATTGAGCGCTGTCAAGATAGATTTTAAAGCATTTACAGAAAAGTTTTACAAAGAAACATGCAGTGGTGAGTTAAAGCCTGTCCTTGAAACCCTGGTCACGTTGAAGGAAACAGGTATATGGTTCGAAGTTGTTATGCTTATAATACCAACACTTAATGACAGTGAAAAAGAGCTTAGGGATATGTGCTCATGGATAAACGAAAATCTTGGCCCTGATGTGCCCATTCACTTCACACGTTATCACCCTACATACAAGATAAAGAACCTGCCGCCTACTCCGACAAAGACACTGGAAAAGGCAAGAAATATAGCGATAGAATCAGGCCTGAACTTCGCATATACCGGTAATGTACCCGGGCATCCCGGTGAGAGCACCTATTGTCCGGGCTGCAAGGAAGTGCTCATAAAAAGAGTAGGATTCACAATTCTTCAGTATTCACTGAATGGTAATGAATGCGGTAATTGCAAACATCCAATACCAGGGGTATGGCATTAGTCTAGGCGCTTAAAGTGCCAAAACGACCAACATGTTGGTCCCTATAGCATAAGTTCTTGTAATTTTAACAGTTAAAATCCGAAAACACGAATACCGAAACTCGAAACAAATTCCAATGTTAATTACACTTATCACAATCTGTTACCATGATTTCATTTCTTTTTAATTTAGTCAAAAATCTGTTTAGCGTATTTTTAGACATCTTACCGCTTTTGGTTGTTGTCACTGCATTTCAGCTATTTGTAATTAAACAACCCTTTCCTGACCTTGCTGCCACCATTTCCGGATTAGTTTTTGTGTTAATTGGCTTATTCCTCTTTATACAAGGTCTGGAAATTGGTTTGTTTCCGCTTGGCGAGAAAATGGCCTTCCAATTCTCTGAAAAGGGAAATATCTGGTGGCTGCTTATTTTTGGGTTTGCAATCGGGTTTTCCACTACGATAGCTGAACCGGCATTGATTGCCGTAGCTAAAAAAGCCGGTGAAATAGCGGCTGAAGCTAATGCCATTCCTCATACTAACGAATCGATTAAAAGCTATGCTTTCTGGCTTCGGGTAACTGTCGCTCTTTCAGTAGGATCGGCCATTTCCACAGGAGTTCTCCGTATAGTCAAAGGCTGGCCAATCCACTGGTTTATTATTATAGGATATATTTTCATCATCATCCTTACCGCTTTTGCCCCAAAAGAGATTGTTGGAATAGCGTATGATTCCGGGGGTGTCACGACGTCCACTATCACCGTGCCTTTAGTAGCAGCCCTTGGGGTGGGACTGGCTACCTGTATAAGAGGAAGAAGCCCCATAGTCGACGGTTTCGGACTGATTGCCTTTGCAAGCCTGACCCCTATGTTCTTCGTCATGCTGTATGGAATAATTATTTACTAGCAAATAAATGGATTTAATTTATCACTCGGCAAATGTGTTGCTTGACACACTCAAGGATGTCCTCCCGATTATTGGAGTGATTCTCTTCTTTCAATTGGTTGTTATCAGAAAAAAGATTGACAACCCCGGCAGGCTGGCGTATGGGTTCTTTCTGGTAGTTATTGGGTTAGCCATATTTATGATCGGATTGGAAAAGGGTCTTTTCCCTCTCGGAGAAGCGATGTCCAGGCAACTGACAAACCCTGATTTTCTGGCAAAAGGAAACATTCCACTACTTGAAAAGATCGAAAAGACCGGAACCGTTTACCCTTTACTTTATTTCTGGACATATATATTTGGATTCTTTATCGGTTTCTCTACTACTATTGCGGAACCGGCATTAATAGCGGTAGCCCTTAAGGCGGAAGAAGTCTCAACCGGAGCTATTTCATCCTGGGGGCTCCGTCTCGCAGTGGCTCTTGGGGTGGCAATAGGCATCTCTCTCGGTTGTTACAGAATAGTTACCGGAACGCCCCTTCACTGGTATATTATTGCAGGATACATAGTTGTCATTTGCCAGACATACTTTGCACCAAAGATGATTATTCCTCTGGCTTATGATTCGGGAGGAGTTACCACATCCACCGTTACTGTTCCACTGGTTGCAGCGCTTGGAATAGGGCTGGCATCTAATGTCCCGGGACGTTCTGTTATCGTTGACGCCTTTGGACTTATCGCTTTTGCCTCTTTATTCCCGATTATAACGGTACTGGGTTATGCCACAATAGCGGAATGGATTGCAAACAGAAATAGAAGGAAAGGCTTTAAAGAAACCTGAAACTTTCTATTATTGGTGGATTCGCTTCCCGCCCGTAGTCTGGCAGGAAGGACTAAAGGCCGAATCCATCTTTATTCTTATCTTTTTAATTTTTTCTTGGAGGAAAAGTTTATGCGGTTTAAAGTAATAATAGCAATGGTGGAGCAGGAACATCAGGAAGCGGTTATTTCCTCGGCAAAAGATGCCGGCGCCACAGGCGTCACAATCCTTAATGCCAGGGGAGAAGGCATACGCGAACAAAAAACCTTTTTTGGTTTACAAATGGAACAACAACGGGAAGTTCTTCTGTTCATAGTAGAAGATTTCCATGCTAACTCTATCATGGACGCTATTTACAAGGCAGGTAATTTTAAAAAAGGACGCGGTATGGCATTTTCATGGATAGTTGACAGGGTCATCGGCACAGAAAGTCAGATGGAGGCTCTTGAAAAAGCAGCTCAGGAAAAATATATTTAAATATTTTATACTAAGGAGAAAGAAATGGTAGAACGAGTCAAGGACGTTATGTATGCGTATGTTGCAAACATTCACGGGATTACCAAGGTATCCGATGCCTTGAGTATCATGAAGGAGGAGAACATTCAGACTATACTGGTCAGGCCCAGGAACAATGAGGACGTATATGGACTAATTACATTAAGAGACATTGCACGAAAGGTTATCGCAGCAGGGAAACGATTGGATGACGTCCATGCTTATGAGATTATGACTAAGCCGGTATTGACGGTTGATGTAAACATGCCGATTACATACGCCGCACGCTTTCTTACAAACTTCAATGTATCCTGGGCGCCGGTTATGGAAAACGGTGAATTAGTTGGAATGGTTTCCTTGATGGGCATAGTTCTAAAAGGTAAGGATATATGATACAAGGAGCATTCCCAAATTGTCGTGGTTTCGGTGTGAGGACACACCGAAACATCAGATAAAGCAGATTTCACAGATTTGAATATTGTTTTATAATAAAATTTCAATACTGGCAATATTCAATAGTCAATCACCAATTCTCCTCTTCTGAGAAAAATGGAACATTAAAAATAACAGGCTCATCAGATTCAGCCCTGCTATTATTATACATGACCCGGTTATCCCAAATATGGGGACAAAAAGCACACCGGTAAGCATAGCGCCAATAAAAGCGCCTGCATGGTCTGCGCTGTTAATCGTTCCTGCGGTTACGCCCAGCTCACCTCTGCGCAGAAAATACAGCTTGCTCGATATCGGGAATACGAGGCCGGTAAGTACACCCGTAATTACTACCAGGAGCATAAACAGATATTCAGAATTAGAGAACAGGAAAGAAAGCTGATTCAAGATTAAAGGCATGATACAGGCATAGGCCACTATTACGGCTTCCAAAACTATGAGTATCTTTATCCAGTCTTTCTCCTTCCTCTCACTGATCTTGTTTGAAAACCCTTTTTCGCCGGCATTTGTTCTTTGCAATATCAACTTGTTACTAATGCCGCCTCCCATAGCTAAGCCGAACATAAACACCGCAATAATCAGCCCTATCTTTTCATACATATATCCATATATATTTTGAAATGCATATATCAGAATAATTTCTAATGCCATCCCGGCGAAACCCGTTGTTGCAACAGCAGCGATGCTGTTGAATCTTTGCTGAACATCCAAACTACGTTTAAAAACAATAACGTACACAATCCTGCAAACAAGGAATACGAAAACAGGAATTAAAAATGTTTTTAAATGACTTCTTTCAAGCCATTGAAGTATACTTCCCAATTGACTGCCGGAAAGTTTGTCCCATAACATAAGGTTAAAGAAATAAGTAACAGGTTTTGTATCAGTGTTCACCTTGAGACCTTTCCTGCTCTTAACCTCTTCCGTGATAAACCTGACCGTCTCCGGCTGCAGAAGAGTATAAAATACATACTCAGAAAAAAATTCAGATTTGACTCCACGTTCAACGTAACGTTTAGTTAATTCCTGTATATCAAATGTAGCCGTGTCAGATGAGTTGCCTGCAAAATAGTAATTTGTCTGCCCCGGAGAGATGATTACGTGAGGAAATACGCTATGCAGGGTTTGATAAATAGAACCTGTATAATTACCCACTTCATCTCCCAGGTAATTTACTGCAGACGAAACCCCTATCGCAAGAACACCATCTTGCTTGAGTATATTATTCCCTTCCTGAAAGAACTGTAACGTATAAAACCTGTTAAGAAATGCCGTAGACGGGTCTGGAATATTTACAAATATTAAATCATATTTCCTCTCCGCCTTTGCTCTCTTGACAAAATATCTTCCATCAACATGAAATGTCTTTACCCTCTTATCCGACAAAGCCTTTATTTCATCCGGAGGTAAATATTTCCTCGTCGATTCTATCAATACAGGGTCAAGTTCAATGTAGTGCAGTTCATCAACCGGATGTTTCAGCATCTCCCTGATTAAGCCGCCCATTCCACCCCCTATCAGCAATACCCTCTTTGGAGCAGGATGCTGCGTCATTACCAGATGAGCTATTTGAGAATTTTCATAATCATCAGGAAAGGCAAAATTATACTGCCCATTTCCAAATACACTGTATTGGTCATCCCTGACGCCAATTACAATATTCTCATACCTCGAATCTATTGATTCTAAAAGTTTTATATCCGGATTAGAAGAGCGCCATCTTACGTTTATAAAATAATTATCAATCTTATTGACTACACCTGAAGCCAGTAATATGAAAGCGATAAGAAAAAGTGACAGGCATGCAAGAGACTTCCCTCTCTTAAAAAATTTATTTTCAAAGAATAAAAGCATAAGGATGATATTTAAGAACAGAAGGCAATTAAGAATCAGCGTTATCGTTAAGGGTTGAAACCTGGAAATCAGAACAAACGTAAATAATAAACCACCTATAAGACTGCCAATGGATTCCAGGATATGCATAAAACCAATGTCCGTAGCTGTATCCCGCGTAAATCCCCGAACCACTTTACATGCAAGTGGGAATATCAGACCAATAGTAAAACTGAATGGTGTAATAATAATTGTAGATGAAAACAGTAATGATAATATTGGAATGTACTGACCTGCCGGCACATTGAGTATATGCCTTAATACCCTGATTAAAATTAATTCCAGAGGAAGGATTACACACATTAATACCATTACGAATATGAATACAGAGGCATGTTCTCTTAATCTGTCTACAATCCTTCCCCCTGTCGCCGCCCCAAATGCCACACCAAAAAGCCAGGTACCAAGAATTATCCCAAGGCAAAGTTCGTTACCAAAAAAAACCACCATAAATTCCCGGATTATCAATACTTGCGCAATCGTTGCGTAACATCCGATGAATACCATCGACAACAACACAAACAACCATATCCTGCTTTCACGAATCATACATTTTCTCCATACTACACACATTAATACCCATAACTATTAAATTCTATTTTATAAACAAGGAAAGCTATTTGGTATTATAAAAATGTTTTTCAGGGCAGACTTACAGTATAAGCCATTGTAAAGACAACACTTATTATCTGGACAAGTTTTTCTCTTTATTAAAAACCTTGACCCAAATACCGTTATGGAACGTATATTTGGTAACCATTTACACTAACTTTGAAAGACTATACATTAAACTAAGAGAACTAAATATTCTATAAAGGAATAAAACACACGTTATTCATTGACTTTTGGAATATTTATTGATACCATGATGCACCTTT
>Ga0156324_1028_pt2 | contig 14812 bp, 12 predicted proteins | sample RifCSPlowO2_12_FD_107972 | JGI IMG/M metagenome (GOLD analysis project Ga0156324, IMG submission 107972) | Planctomycetes bacterium RIFCSPLOWO2_12_FULL_40_19
AACTTTGAAATTCCTATACATAAATGTTAGGGGTTTAAAATTTTAAACCCCTACTTAACGTAATGTAACTCAAACCTTCAGATTTGAAAACTTATGCCGCTTTCGTCCTCGTAATCTTACGGAAAATCTCGTCAAGGCCGCATTGGTGTTCTTTCTTCAGCTTTTCAGGTGTAGAATCTACCAGTATTTCTCCTTTGGCTATGATTATGGTCCTGGAACAAACGGCTTCCACCTCTTCAAGAATATGAGTAGACACAATAATACACTTGTCTTTAGACATATTGTTAATAAGATCCCTGACCTCATGTTTTTGATTGGGGTCAAGGCCATCGGTAGGCTCATCGAGGATCAGGACGTCCGGGTCGTGTATCAGGGTTTGCGCCAGTCCTACCCGGCGTTTATATCCCTTTGAAAGGGTATCAATTGTCTGGTGGTAAACAGATTCGACAGAACACATTGGAACGATTCTATCAAGTGCCTGTTTTCGGTTTTTCCCTTTAATTTCTCTTGCATCACAGATAAAATTCAGGAAATCCCCCACCGTCATTTCATTATACAACGGCACATTTTCAGCCAGATAACCGATGGATTTTCTTACCTCGACCGGATTTTCTATAATGTCATATCCGCAGATAGTCGCTGTCCCGCTATCCGGTTTCTGAAAGCAGGCCAGCATCTTCATTAACGTACTCTTGCCTGCCCCATTAGGACCGAGAAGGCCCAGCACCTCTCCCTTTCCAACATTAAAGGATACACCGTTAACGGCTACTATCGGCCCAAAATTACGTCTCAGTTCATTTATACTTATCATATTCTTCCCATTAAAAGATTTTAAGGTTAAAACACCGCTTGAGCCTTTTTGGTTCCCATATATCCAAAAATTCTTCCAGTTAATTACAAATTTTAAGATGTTTCGGTGTGTCCTCACACCGAAACCAGTCAATCTCCTTATCAGGCGGGGAGGACACACAAGGGTTTCGGTGAGGGGACTCACCGAAACATCGGCCAATCATTCTCTGTCATTCCCGCCCGCCAGAATGAGTATCGGGCTGGCAATCTGTTGAGCGGGAATGACAGAAATATGCTAAGATATTTGGGTTTTGTCACTATAGCAACCTAATTTAACTATTCTTAAGGGAAAGTTTGAAAACCGAAGGTAATCTATCTGTTACTGAACAGTCACTTCAATTTCTGTATTTCATTCCTGATAATATCAGCGTCAGGTGTATCAGGAACAATCTCTAAAAACGATTCAAAATCTTCTATTGCTTTCTCAAACTGCCCCTTCTTTTTAAAAGATTCACCCCTAAACCTGAAAGCAACAGGATTCCGTGGGAATAGTTCAAGTGATTTATTAAAGTCGGTTATAGCCTCTTCAATCCTGCCTGTCTGAAATAAAAGCATTCCCCTTTCGGTGTACAATCCCGCATAAGATGGCCCGATAGTTATTGCCTTGCTGAAATCCTGAATGGCCTTTTCAGTGTCATCCATTTCTTTGTACATTTTTGCTCTCAGGTAATAGGCAAAGGTTTTGTTTGGAGACAGGCTTATACATCTTCCAAAATCTTCTATTGCCTTTTCAGGTTTTTTCGTATCGGCAAAAAATATTGCCCTGGCAAAATACGCATCACTGAGATTGGGGTCTAATTCTATTGCTTTATTAAAGTCATTAATTGCATCATCAAGCCCACCCGTTTCTGCAAAAGCAACACCTCTGTTACAATACGCCTGCGCATAGTCAGGGTCAATATCAATTACTTTATTGTAATCCTGTATCGCCTTTTCTATTTCACCCACCTTCTTTAAGGCTATCGCTCTGTTAAAATAAGAAAGCGTAAACACCGGATTAATCAAAATGGCCTCGCCGAAATCTTCTATTGCTTTGCCATACTCACCCTTTACTCCAAATATTGAACCCCTGTTATAATATGCCGAAGCGTATTTATGATTGAGAGATATTGCCTGGTTATAATTTTTTATTGCCTCGGAAACCATTTCCATTTTTTCGAATATCACACCTCTGTTACAGTAAGCGCCTGGATTCCTGGAATTCAGCGAGATAGCTTTATTGCAATCGTCCAGCGCCCCCCTATGATCCCCTCCTTCTCTTCTTATTTTAGAACGATTTAAAAGTACATTTGAAATTACTTCCTTTTTATTCAAGTTCGCCAGAAAGCAGCCATTCTCTACACTCTTCTTGTCAAACCGTTCTATACTATGTGTTACGTAAAATGTATCAGACAGGCTCATTCCCTTGTGTCCCATTTCAATATTTATCCTCTGTCCGCCGTCGTCATATCTTATGAAAATATGTTCAGGGATGTTTACGCCAAACAATGGCAACCGCAACCTCTCCGCTATGGATAGATAAAGAATAGAGAGTCCTACACAGTTTCCTTTTCTTCTATCAATTACTTTATTTAAATATAAATCTTCCAGATTGCCGGTTTGAACATAAGTGAACCCAAGTTCGTCAAACAGAAATTCATTTATAGTATTTATTATCGACTCAGGTTCGTTGTTTTCCGGAATTCGTGACTTTATCATCCTTGCATACCAATCAATGCACTCCATATAACCCCTGATCTTAATTTCTGGATATTCCTCTTTTGCTATAAGCAATGACGTCTCGGCAATATCAAGAATTTCTTCGTCAACCTGAATTAAATCTTGAAACACTTTATTGTCTGAAAATTGTACATGGCCTTGTTGGATGACTTGTGAATCTCCAATGATATTATTTCCTGCAAATACTTTTGCTGAATTGAAAGAAACGAGCAGGACACATACTAACACCTTTATAAAGCAAATATCTTTATTATTTCCTTTATTACTATTCTTCCTGGTGATTTTCATAGCAGAAAATCTCATTTTATCCACTCCAATTTAAAAACAAATCAAAACATAAAAGTCCTTGACTACCTGGTATATTTTCAATAGCATTGAAGATTAGATTTCGTTTACTAATCCTGACCTGTCGTCAGGACAGGTTTGTGGAGTTTTGCTACGTAAAACATAAAATCATGATGAATCGAAAAAATAGAATACTCTTATTAACAGGAATTTTATCTTCAATTCTCTTCATATCAACTATTATTTTTGCCAGGGAAGACTCATCTTCTTTGCTTAAAGATTTTAATTTCCCAATGGGAGAAACCACAGGAGAGTTTGTAACTGTTTCATTTGATGATTTATTTAATATTTTTGGTAATTACAGCGCCCTCACAGATTCTCAGAAGAAAGACTCATGGCATGAATACAGAGGAAAGCACGTAAGATGGGAGGGTATCGTTAATTACAAAGGTTTAAGCAAGGATGATTGGAACAGGGTTGGCGTCAGGCATAACGTTGAAACAAATGTTGAATTAATATTTGATGAAGACAAAAAAGACATTGTAAAGATGATGAGGAAAGGGGATAGAATTACTTATACAGGAAGATTATCATTACTATTTGACAGAACCCTGCTGTTCAGGCTGGATGATGTAAATATAGAAATAATTAATGATAAAACAGTAGATATACTGAAAAGTAAACTGGAGGAAGATGCCACATTGTCTTTACAGTCTGTTCAGGTATCGGAAACAGCTACTAATCCGGAATCAAAAGAGTCTTCTGAAGGAGAAAATATTTTACCTTTTGAGGGCTTAGACAAGATTTTTGGCAAGAGCAGCGACATATCTGAATCAAGAAAAGAGGAACTATGGAATTACTACAGGGGAAAGTACATTAAATGGCAGGGTATCGTTAATTACAAGGGTTTAAGCAGGAATGATTATAATAGGGTAGGTATCAGGCATAAGGCCGGTACAAATGTTGAGTTAAGGTTTGATGAAGACAGGGAAGACATGGTTAAGATGATAAAAAGAGAAGACAATATAACTTACACAGGCAAACTGGCAAAACTATTTGGCAGAAATCTCCTGTGCAGTATTGAGGATGTTAATATAGAAACGATTGGTGATAAGATAATAGCTGAAGTTGATGAAACCACACCGGCAATTTCGGATTCCGGCTCAAACACTGACAACGCAATCGTGAGTGAAGTAATAGAAGAACCTGATATTACATTGGCAGAATCTATGGCGCCAAAGGTTATTGAAAAAGAAGATACAGAAATTACAGGCGCCCTGGATGAATTCGTGAAACTACCATTCGAAGAACTTGATGAAATTTTTGGCAGAGAAAACAAGATGACAGAATCACAAAAGGACACACTATGGGAAGAACACAAAAATAAATACGTTAGATGGACAGGAGAGGTTATGTCCAGAGGAAAAGGAAGGGTTAGCGGCTTGATGATGGGAATAAAGCATAAAAAAGGCACTGATGTAGAATTAATTTTTGATAACGAAAAGGAAGATATGGTCTTGAGCACTGAAAAAGGCGACAAAATCACCTATACAGGTAAGCTCGTTACCAGATGCGGCTACATCATGCCTTATAAATTAGTAGAGGGAAACATAGAAAGTGTTGTAAAGGCTCAAATGGCTGCAGATCAGGCGCGCTGACAAATTAACACCTCAGGCGGGCTTGTTGATATTAGTATTAATATATGAATAGCTTAACAAAAGGAAAGTGAGGCATTCTATGTTGAAAAAAACTTTTTCTTCATTTTTAATCCTGTTTGCGTTGCTCTACTTTAATAGCGCTGTTTTAACGGCTCAGGATATTTCTAAACATGACGAACTGATTGTCAAAGGAAACAGGCTGATTGTAAAAAAGAAGTATAATGAAGCGCTTGAAGCGTATGACGAAGCAACAAAGTTAAGATTCGATTCCTTCATAGGATGGTATAACAAAGGCATAACCCTTGATTTAGTTGGTAGATACGAAGATGCCGTGGCAGCGCTTAATCAGGCGGTCAAGATTGAGCCAAACAATCACGAAGCCTGGTTTGTTAAGGGTAATGCATTAGACCATAATACAAAATATGAAGAAGCAATCTCTGCATTCGACAAGGCATTGCATCTCAAACCAGATTATGTCGAAGCGCTCTATAAAAAGGGAAATATGCTTGACCATATTGGTAAACATGAAGAAGCGATAGAAACATATGACAGGATTATTGAATTAAGACCGGATTCACACGAAGCATGGAACAATAAGGCACTTACCCTGGCACGAATACCGGAGAGAAGAACTGAGGCAATCGAGGCATATGACAGAGCAATCGAAATAAAGCCTGATTATTATGAAGCGTGGATTAACAAAGGAAATGCCTATGTACGTATAAGAAATTATGAGGATGCCGTCAAATCCTATGACAAGGCAATTGAAATCAAACCAAAGGAACACGCCGCCTGGGCAGACAAAGGTTTTACACTTGCCGACCTTGGAGAAAATGAGAAGGCTGCAGAGGCATTTAAAAAGGCTGTAGAGCTAAAACCCAACTCCTATGCTTCATGGAACGGTATGGGCTTAGCGCTTGACAAGCTGGATAGATATGAGGAATCAATAACCGCTTACAAGAAAGCCTCCGAGATAGATCCCGTCTCATACGGCGCATGGACAAACCTGGGTCTTGCCTACTCCCGTGCAAACAAGCACAATGAAGCCATAGACGCATACACACATGCCATCAAACTTCAACCGGATTCATACGAAACAATAACAAACAAAGCCCTTGAGTTGACAAAGATCGAAAAGTATTCAGATGCGTTTACGACAATTGAAAAAGCAATAAGCCTCAAACCCGATTATCCCCAGGCATGGAACACTAAAGGTGATGTGCTTACGAATTTAGGAAAGATTGATGGAGCTATAAAAGCTTATAATATGACAATACAAATAATCTCCGACCAGGAAGCTTACGAGATTCCCCGTCTGGGGAAGATCAAATATCAGGCTTTGAACAAAAAGGGCCTTGCCTTCGTACGGCTTGAACAATTTAAGGAAGCGGCTGCAGAGTTTGACAATGCCCTAAATATAGACCCTAAATCCCATGCAACCTGGATGAACAAAGGACTCGCCGCCTCTAGAATCGGTAAATTAGAAGAAGCGCTAAAGGCATTTGACATGGTAATAACGCTAAAACCCGGTTCCCATGAGGCATGGAATTCTAAAGGCTTTGTATTTGAAGACCTTGGAAGATTGCAGGAGGCCATTGTCGCATTTGACAAGGCCGTTGCAGTCAATCCAAATTTCTTTGCGGCTCTTAATAACAAGGGTCTTGTTCTTGATAAACTTGGAAAGCATGAGGAGGCAATTGAGGCTTATAACAAGTCCATACAGACAAACCCTGCATTTGACGCTGCATGGTTTAATAAGGCCTGTGCATACGCTCTTTTGAGAGACAAGGACAAGATGCTGAGTTCATTGAAAAAAGCAATAGACTTAAACCCCCGGTATAAAATGGCATTGCAACAGATACCAGACTTTGAAGGTTACAGAAATGACCCTGACTTTATAAGACTAACGGGTAGATAATTAACCCAACCTGGACGAGCCATAACCAAACAGGAATAAATAAATTACAAAACTCAAATCACAAATTTATACTGCACCCCATTAAGTAAGCGTGTGTTTTTTTGGAGTTTTAGATTTCTTCATTGGAATTTGTTATAAAGACCAAATTTATTGATGAAGATGGTAGCCTGACACAACACTTGAACTGACGTACCAAAGTTTATGGTGTTTTATCATCCGGTCCGCTAAAATTTAACTCCTCACTGCCTGTCAGTATGTTGGGATGAATATACCAGTCTCCGGTAAAAGCCTTTACGGCAATCCTGTTTGCAGTCTCAGCCTCTTTTGCCATGGTCACAGCATAAGTTAACCCACTTGAAACCCCGCCCAGAACGGCATAAGCCGCCTTAAAAGGCAAATATACCGCTGACGAGACTACACTGGCCGCGACCAAACCTGCCTTTCCCGCAGGCTTATGTTCCGAGAATGTCTTAGCATCTGCATCCTTAATAAAACTACCTTGAACAAAGAAGCCAATACACGAAATAAGCAGCAGTATTACAAATATTTTTCTCATTTCCCTCCCCCCTGCAATAAAATCGGTATTTTACATTAATAACTAAAGGTTTAAAAGTAACGTTAAATTATGTGTAAATCAAGGGAAAAATGATGTAATGCTCTTTACCCAATTGGTTTAATATATCCTTAATCCAGACCTATACCTTTCAAGAAATCAACCCCATCCATTAAATCCTTCTCAGTTTCTCTTGGATGAATCTCAAGAATCTTTATGGTATCTTTCTTCAGATATTTCTTTAACAAATCAAAATCAACCTCACCTATCCCTGGTACTCGGTGGTCTGAATATCCCTTTACATCATGAAGATGAACGCCTACCAAATACTTACCATAAGCATCAAGCAGATCTTTTGTCCCAACTATACCTAAATTCTCCTGAACCTTTGCATGGCCCACGTCATGCCAGTATCCAATTCGTCCGTTTCCAAATTCATCAAATATAACACCCATCTCTTCAAAATTTGGACACTCTCTGAAGTAGTATCGATTCTCAATACCAACATCAACATCATACTTCTCTGCAGCCTTTTGTATTTCATCCATGCTCAGTAACATCATATCAAGCGTCTTCCCTTTTTTTCTGTCCCTCAGTATCTTAAACTCGTCAAGCCTCCTTTTATACTCATCTGAACCTACCTTCCCGGCATCATACAAACCGAAGAGTTCCTCCATCACAGTATCCATCTGTACCATCCCAAGATGCAAGACTACAGCCCTGGCTCCTAGTTCTGAGGCAATTTGTATCGTCTTAACGGCATACTTAACGGCCAAAGACCTTTCTTCCATGTCTTCCGATGAAAAATGAAATACATCCGCTCCCCCTGTTTCCAGGATGTCCGGAACCGGGAAAAAGTTATGTATACTGACTATCTTTAAATCTTTCGCCCTATTCAGGAACTGTTTGATTTGTTTGAATGTATCTCCCGAAATCCTGTATTCCAGTTCTACCTCTCTAAATCCGAGTCTGGCAAAACACTCCATGAGTTTTTGTCCGTCTTTTAACTCCCCGGATTTCCACACAGTCGAAATTCCCAGCATAAGGTATATATTTACTAACAAACTTTACCAGTTAAGCCATAAGCAGACTTGATAATCATATAGTAGGCGCCATCCGCGTTATGAGTGGTAATCGTATAGCCAGCTTGCATGGCTCCGTAATGCTTGCCACGCACTCCACCCGTAAAATCATATCCGCGGCACGCATATCGTTGTCTTTTACCTGTACCATTTTAGTCATCACCTTCTTCATATAATTTTCGTTCCAGTGAAGTTGCCTTACGGCAGATGATACGTATGTTTGAGCCGCGTTCCGTATAAACCACTACCAACACACGGCCATTGTCAGAACTGCCGATATCAATATACCGTTGCTCATCCACTGAGTGGTCAGGGGCAGGTACCGTAATTGAGAATGGATCGATGAAAACCGCTGTTGCTTCATCAAAACTGACTTTGTGTTTTTTGAGATTCTTTTTGGCTTTCTCTCCGTCCCACTCAAAGTTCAGTTTCATTATGGCTCCTTTGAACCATACCATATCATTATAAGCCTAACTATACTTTCCCACATTACTCTATGTGGTATAGTTTTTATGCTTTATGAATTGAATGAAGTGCAATGTTAAAACTACACATCATTAAAGTCAAGGAAAAAGGGTTGCAGAAATGGTTACAGAAGAAAAGGATAATTTTTTCTTTGAATTACAGAGGGAGGATTGTGAGTCCTAAGCGGAAAGAAAAGTATGCGGAAAATTTACTGATTATTGTAAGAAACTGAACCTTTATTTGTTTATCTGCGGTTATCTGTTTACCCTGTGGAATAATTTATAGTGACACAAACGCAATGAAAAATCCTACATAAAGGGAAGGTCTTGAAAAGTGATACTACATGTACCTATTCCACAGGGTGAATCTGTGTCCTGACTCAAGAGTAGTTCATTGAGTCAGCCCATTTAGCCTTGACTTTTTCAACTATCTCTCGCGTAATCTCACTGCTACCCTTCGCCCGGGCATAATTCTCAACTTCGCTAACAACCATAGGCCTCACAAAAGCAGGCGCACGCGAAATTAAAGATTTGGCATCGTCATCCCAGGATATTTCTCCTGCCTTTACAGTTCGATTCACAGGCTGCTCGATCTTTATGTTCTCTTCCTTTTCATAAAAAGGATTTATCTCAGCGCTCTTCCCGCTCTTTGTTATCAGGACATTGCATTTAGCATAACGTAATATATTCTCAGTTGAACTTCCAATATCCAAACCATTAATCGCATGTATGCCGGTACGGCCTAAAACCAACAGAGATGGTCTCGCCTTCCTGGCATACTTCAATATCTCGTTATATGGCTTGCCTTCCAGAAGCGTAGTTTCCGCATCATGACCCAAATCCCTTACCTTATTTAAAGCAATCTCAAGATGCCCGTCATAAATCTTTTCCAACCCTTTGTCTATAACATCTTCATGCAGCTTCTCCTGCTCTTCCGATTTAAACACCTCACCCATCTCTCCTGAGAGTACCCTGGCGATACCATCAAAGGCAACCCGATGGTAATGAGGATCAAAAACTGACAACAACTCTATCTCAAGATCATATTTTGCGGCTAATCCACTTGCCATATCGACAGCCCTGAAAGATTGTTCACTTCCGTCAACCGTAACGATTACCCTGCCTTCAAGAGGCTTGTCATTCTTTACAATTAATACGTCAGTATTTATCCTCCTTACTACCCTTTCACAGACACTGCCTATCAGATTACCATTTACTTCGCCAAGACCCAGGACGCCTATGATTACGAGGTCATAATCTTTGCTCTTTATATCCTTTACCAACTCAATATAATTTTTACCTTCCATTATATTTCTCTTAAAAGGAACCTTTGATTCCTTGCTTTTCTTTTCCAGACTATCCAGGTAAGAATCTGAAATCATTCGAAGCCCTTTGCCAATCAGGGTGTTGTGAAATTCCCTTTGCTTCTTAAGCTCATTTTCTTCTCTGTACTTTTCGGGTAATCCACTCTCCATTTCTCTGAATCTCTTGTGATGCAGGCTGGCGGCATATACATGCCCTCCTATCAATTCAGAATCGAATTTCTCTGCTATCGATACACCTAAATCTGAGCTATAGTCAGAATATTTTGAATTATCTACCGGAATAAAAATCTTTTTATACAAATGTCAACTCCTTAATCAGTTGAAATTAAACGTTGTTGGGTGGGTGGAATATCGCTACCTACAATTATGGTTTATTTTTTGAAGCCTTTTCTTCGGCCAGCTTATTCCATTCTTTTCTCGCTGAAAATACAAAAAAGATACTTAACAATATCAAAACACTCCAAATCACTGCCGGCGGAGTTCCTTGCTTCTTACCATCTATCACCTTAGTTGCTTCTACTTCTTCCTTCACTGCGGATTTCTCCCCTTCTTTTGATTTTGAGATAGTCAGTCCTCTCAAATATGCTATAAGACCCTTTATCCTGTCTTCGCCAAGTGTATTACCCCACGGAGGACATAACTCAGATTTCTTCATTGCAGCAGAACCTTTTGTAATAAAATTCAGAAGATAATCGTCAGTGAGCGCCGCCATATACTTTACATCCGTTAAATCTCTTGGACTTGGTTCAAGGTCAATTGTAAAATAAATACCTTTTCCGTTAGCTGAATTTCCATGACACGGGCCGCAATAATACATAAATGTCTCTTTAGGAGTTGTCAAATAAACCTTGATTTCCTCAATCAGTTTATATTCCTTCTCAGGCTCAACAGCCTTACTCTGTTGAATCTCTTCTTTTGGCTGTTCGGCTTCTTTTCCTTCAGAACCATCAGTAAACCTGAGAAAAGTTCCTGCTGCCATTAAGAAACATATTAATCCGACTATAGTATTCTTCATTAACATCTTCTAATCTTCCAATCTATTCCTTGCTTTTACAAGACATCAGGAAATGTGTTATAGCGGTCGCTTCCTCATCGGTAAGATTGTAATTTGGCTCCACTGCATCGGGAGTCTCATGATGAGGGTCTTTCAAATGGAAGAAAATAAACCCATTCTCAAGCCTGTCGCCAACCCTTTTCAGATTAGGGCCGACTACACCGCCACCTTCAATCGTGTGGCAGGTCTTGCACCCCTTGGCTTCATATAACTCTTTTCCCTTGCTAATCTCTTCCTCTGTAGACTTAATATCAGCAAATTTATCTAAAAGAAACTCTCCGCTTACAAAAAATTCTTCAACAAAATTAGCTGCTGTTTCAGCCTCCTCTGAAGTAAGATTAAATTTCGGCATCTGTTGTAACAATGGACGAATAATATCCGGAGTCTCAACAAAACCCTTTATCCATGACCGTTTCAGCTTGCTTCCTTCGTGAGTCAACTCAGGGGCAAAAGTGCCACCGTTACCCTGTATGTTATGACACGTCATACACCTGATATCATTTAAAAGTTTTTCAAACTCGTTAGTTGGTTCACTTTTCTCACTTCTAACCGGCAGTAATTCTGACACGCCCTCAATCTCATGACAAATAAAGCACCGGTTCAGTTCAATTATCCTTTTGCCTTTTTCTACAAGTGTGCCCTCTGGAATTATTGAAGATTTATCTTCTGTATCTTCCTCTGCACCTTTACTTTCGCTTACTTTATCTGTACCTGCTGTTTCTTCCTCCTCCGGTCTGAAATCCCAATCTTTCATAAGATATTCTACCAATTGTCTCAATTCATCATCCTTAAACCTGTATCTTGGCATTTGTGTCTGGTGGAAATAACTTTGAGGCTCCCTGATCCAGAGGTATAACCAATCACGGTTAACCTTCTCTGCTACAGCGCCAAGGTCAGGCCCCACTCCTACAGCGCCGCCCTTGCCTTTAACCGGATGACAAATATTGCACCTCGCACGTCCCCAAATTGCCTTGCCGCCCGAAACCAGTTCATCCATGCTTTCGTATTCATCATCGGCCATGTCATCTTCATTTTTCAATAAATAAGGTTCCCATTCCTGCTTAGGCAGTTCCTTGTCCGCAATACTTGTCAGATATGCCAGGACTGCCTCTATCTCATCATCACTTAGCATTAGTCTCGGCATTCTGGCGTTAGGAACCATTTCACCGGGATTTGATATCCACTTTTTAAGCCACTCTTTGTTTGCTTTATGTGTTACATTCTTAAGGGTAGGCCCGTTTTTGAGACGCTTATGAGGGTTTTCCGGAACGAAAGGTAGTTGTTTATAGTCTTTATCACCCCTGTACATCGCCTCTAACTCAAGGAAAAGAGGGTCCGGTTTTGGAGGTTCTGCAAAAACGACCCTACCGGAAACAAGGATATAACCAAGGGCTACACAAGCTATTACGAAAGACGATATATAATTCATATCCTTAATCATTTTTACTATATTTTAAATTTATTTTTGTTTTTATTTTTCTTCAGCAGGGATTACAGGCGGGAATCTTCTTATCCTTCCAATAACCCAAAATTGAATGCTCGCACCCATTATTATGGCAATAATTACATAAAAATACACGCTCTTAGGCGTAGTCACTTCCAAAGTTAAGTAATACCATGATGAAATTGATTTTTGACCTCCGATCTCTTTATTTGAACCATCCCATACAGCTAACGCATACGGGATCAGTTTACCTGTTTCAAATTGTATATCTATTTTCTTGTCACCTGTTACGAGGGGCCTTGTTATCATAACCTTCCACTTTCCCTTTTCCCAGTAACCTTTTCCTTTCGAATCCTGGCTGTTGGTTGGTTGAACGGCAAGATTTTTAAACCCCTTTGCATTCAACTCCCTGATTGTCATAAAATTCTTAAACTTTTCTTTAGGCGCTTCTGTTGTCTTTTCTTCAGTACTCTCTTCTTGAGTACCTTTTTCCTCTGCCTCTGCATGGCCTGTTTCTTTCTGCTCCCCGGCAACAACACCGCCGCCATCAGTAGCAGTTTCTGAATCATCGCCTGCACCTTTTTTATCCGCACGCAAAGATTCCTCGTATGCCCTCCAGTGCCAGAGGACTACGCCATTACCAGACTCTCCCATGGCAAAGTAGGGCTTCTTAAGCCCCTCAGGTATCTTCGTTGGAAATTGAAGGGCGACAGCATCGCTGTATACCTCACCCTGTTCATTAGTCATATCATCCCATTCTATCAGGAATGCGATGTCTTCTTTGTTATATATAGATTTTATTTTTATAGAATTTGCAGAAGGAGTCCAAAATCTGGGACTTGCAACTATCTGGCCTGCCAAAGGCAACTCAACTGAGTTTGCTGTACTCCAAGCATCATCATCGGGACTGTTCGGCAGGTTTCCAACAACCAGCTTCGATTTGAGAACAACCTCCGTTTTCATATCGCAGGAGATTGATTTCACGTAATGTGTAAGATGCCACCGATCTTCATTGGTAAGATAATCCGCATAAGAACCCATCGGTGTTTCATTAATGCCTGTTGTTACTGTCCTGAAAATATCTTCTGACGAATTACCTCCCTTGAACAACCAACTCTTTGTCAGATTCCTGGCTTTATAAGGAAGGTCCCATTTCCCCTTTAGTGTAGTTGTAATTTGTCCGTCCGCTTTACCATCTTCACCATGACACAGGAAACACTTCGCTTCTTTGAACAACTTTTTGCCACGCTTGACAGACTCTTGATCTGAAACCTTCCCGGCGCCTAATGACACTTCTTTTGGAGCAACTTTATCCCTGAAGTCTTTGTTAAATGTCTTGATATAATGTATAATCTGCCACCTTTCTTTAGCGCTCAGGGTGCTCCAGAATGGCATGGCCGAACCTTCCACACCGCTCGTAATTATCCTGAAAAGATCCTCATCCGTTGGAAGCTCACTGAGCCCTGTAGAGCGTATTTTATATTCGTTTCGCGTGAAATTCCTGGGTTTCGGATCTAAACGTGGAGCGGCAGGGCCATTTCCGTCACCCGTTATTCCGTGACAATAATAGCACTTCTTCTCATAAATTTCCTTTCCAGCCGCAATTGAATCAGATGTTTCCGGTATCTTTCCAGAAACCTCTTTCTTATAAGTCCTGAACAATTGCGAACTCTGGGCAAACCCCTCGCTGTGACACAAGAAAGCTAAAGGCACAGCAAGCAAATATATAAATAAACCTTTTAAAATGAGATTATTTTTTACCTTGTGCATATTAAAATCCAATTTATTTTATTAGTGCTCCATCTCTTCTCTTTGACGCGGCACTACGCCTGCAGTTACATATTCACCCATTATAATCTTCCAGATTTGCGTATCCGTTAAAACATCTTTCCAGGCAGGCATGGCAGAATCCCAGGGCGTGGACGTATTTGGAAGCCCGGGGCCGCCTTCTTTAATTCTCCAAAAGGCAAAATTTTCTACTACCGTTGCTATCGTACCAGGATCAGTAAAATTAATAGGCCTCAAGCGAAAGGCATTAGCAAAGGGACCGTTACCATCGGCCTTTGAGCCATGACATGGACGGCAATTCTGTTGGTAGAGGATTTTCCCCTCTTCTATATATCTTCTTTTAGTTTTTTCATCAGCATTTGCAAAAGGATTTTCTAATTTCTCATACTCCTGCAACAAAGTTGGATGCTGAATTCTCAGTTCCACCGGCGATGCCGTGCCCGACATTGTCCCTGAATAAACAAACCAGCCTACTAACAATGGAAATGATATAACGATTATTTTTTGAAATAACGTTTTTGTCTTATCGTCACCGGCAGGCAGGATAAAACTCAAGAATTTTGCCCACTTAAGGTCACTCGTTGAAACATATACAAGCGCGCCAAGTATAGCTAAAATCATGTACCACAGCATGAGTGTGCTTGGTGTTGGCATTGTATGATCCTTTGCCAGC
>Ga0156324_1026_pt1 | contig 14506 bp, 13 predicted proteins | sample RifCSPlowO2_12_FD_107972 | JGI IMG/M metagenome (GOLD analysis project Ga0156324, IMG submission 107972) | Planctomycetes bacterium RIFCSPLOWO2_12_FULL_40_19
TCGCCTCATCCCCATTGTACTCTTGTAGATATCCCTTTTAAGCTTGAAGCTTGTTATGTTCTACGCTACAATAAAACCTGCAAATACACAAATACATTATATTCTTGTATGTAGGTCGGGTTTCTTACCCGACTATATAAATGTATAGGAATTCCAAAGTTGGCTTATGTCATTCCCATGAAACCTGTCCTTGGCCACGATCGGGGAATGGAAATCTAATTGTCTTTGTAATGATAATTCAAGATTCTCGCTCAACAAATTGCGGGAATGACAGAGAATGGTTAAGTTCGTCGGGTTTTTGTCTCTCCGAGGCGTAGGCTCGCCTCTACGAACTGGAGGCTTTTAAAACCCTACTTTATTTGTGCCAACATTGAAATTCCTATACATTAAAGAAAAGGTAGAGTTTTGAACTTTTATAATATAAACAAAATCAAATGAACTCTAAAAAGGTTTTTATTACAATTGGAATTGCTTTCTCTGTCTTTTTAATGACCCTTCCACTCGTAAGTTACAGATTCCTTAAGACTGCAGTAGAAATTGAAGCCTTTAATCACTTAGTCACAGTCAGAGAGTTGTTGAAATACCAGATAGAAGGTTATTTTCAGGATAGATTTGGAGACGTGGACGTCCTTGCAGGCAATCCGGTAATTGGACAGGGTTTTTCCAGATTATCAAAGGCTTTTAGTGATGCCGGTCTGGACGGCCCGCAATATACTAAGATAACAGCTCTTTATCAGCCGTTGACGGAACATTATTTAACTGATTACGGTTACGTGAACATATATTTTGTTGACAGGGGTGGTGATGTGATATTTTCTGCAATAAGAGAGGAGTTTGCCGGTACCAATCTACTTACCGGAAGATTCAAGCAATTCAGTATTGGCCAGGTTTTTGCGCGCGGTTTAGATGGAGTTGCGTTTGAAGACTATACATGGCATGAAGAGATACAGGAATTTACTTCTTACTTTGCCGCACCGGTATACGATGGGCAAATGTTATTGGGTGTATTGGTAATAGAAATTCCTTTCTCTCATTTAGATGCCGTTATGACCAAGAGAGCAGGCATGGGAGAAACGGGAGAAATGTACCTGGTAGGTGACGATGGCTATATGAGATCGAATTCCAGGTTTGTTAAAGAACCAACCATACTTCAGAAAGCAGTAGATACGGAGGCGACAAGGGACGCATTAAACGGAATAGTTGGGGTAAATATAATAAAAGATTATCGGGGGATTACGGTATTAAGTGCGTATACGGCGTTAAATCTTAAATTTGTTAATTGGGCGCTTCTGGTCGAGATTGACGAAAAAGAGGCTCTTGCGGCTATTAATACGGTAGAAAGAAGAGTTAAAATACTTGGAGCCTTAATTGCGTGCATAACTTTCTTGTACATCTATCTGGTAAATAGAAGGAAAAATCAACAAATACTCTCGGAATCTTTAGAAAAGAATCCTGAATCTGATTCATAATTACGGGGTATTCAGATTTTCCTCACCGCATACCCATTGTCACAAACCACCAGGTAAAGATACTTCCAACATAACCCAGGGCAATAACAGGCGTCCATTTCAGATGAGACATAAACGTGTAATTTTCCCGGTTAATACCCATCACAGCCACGCCTGCCGCTGAACCTATCGATAACAGGCTGCCTCCCACTCCAGCGGCTAAGGTTATTAGGAGCCATTGATCCACTTCCATTGTCAGGTCCATGTTTAAGACTGCATACATAATAGGGATATTGTCAACAATTGCCGAAAGAAGCCCGATTGCCGTGTTTGCAGTGGTATCTCCCATAAATGAGTAAAACCCTCCGCCAATGCATGCAAGAAAACCGACGTACGACAATGCCCCCACAGCAGTCAGAACGCCAAAGAAGAAAAGCAAGGTATCAAATTCCACCTGCTCCACCTGTTTGAAAAACTCATAGCGGGAAACCTTGCGTCTCTCTTCTTTGAGACCCATTTTTTTCAGGAATGCCTTCTCTCCCCACTTTTTCATGTAATACTGCACAAACATAAGATATCCCAAACCGGTCATCATACCCAAAAAAGGGGGAAGGTCCAGAAATTGGTGGAAAGAAACCGCTGTAGCAATCGTTAGTGCGAAGAAAAACATACACCTTTTGGCTCCCGGTTTCATTGCAATGGTTTCTTTTGAGCCAGTGGGTTTTCCCTTTGGTAGAAACAAGCTCATGACAAATGCCGGGATGAACCAGTTAACTAAGGCAGGAAACAACAAATAGCAAAATGTAAAAGTACCCACCTTTCCGGACGTCCATACCATCAGTGTGGTAATATCTCCAAAAGGGCTCCATGTGCCTCCGGCATTGGCAGCAACTACGATATTGATAAAGGCTGACACAATAAACTTCCTGTTGCCGTCGCTTACCGCTAATGCCACTGTTGACATAAGCAGGGCGCTGGTCATATTGTCTGCAACCGGAGAGATGAAAAAGGTTATGGTTCCTGTAGCCCAGAATAGCGATCTGAAACCCAACCCTTTTGATAGCAGCCAGGCGCGCAAAGCCTGAAATACATTTAAAGAGCTGAGAGTATTAATGTAAGTCATAGCAACCAGCAAGAAGAAAAAGAGTGCTCCGATCTCTGAAATAAGATGCTCAACAAATTCGTGGGCTCCTCCTTCATGCTTTATTTCATAAATACCGATAAGCATCCACATGAAGCAGCCTATCAATACAACCGGCTTGGATTTCTTTAAATGAATCTTCTCCTCAAAAACGACGAGAAGATAGGCAATTATGAATAAAAGCAGTGTTGAGTATCCTACCCAAGAATTAAGCATGTTCTTTATTCATCCTTTTTTAAGACACATTTAGGCACATGAGATCACGAAATTATATAACATATTGTTATTACATCAGAACGAAACCTTATAACTAGTCTGAACGTGTTAAGTCAAGTAAAATCGGTTATGTGAAAATACCAAAATGTAATTGAATTATTTTATATTATTGATTGCAAACCATCTGTGTGTATTCTTCCTGAGATTTTCTATTATTACTTTCACATATTGCTCTAACTTAAATTTGGGTTGCCATTCTAATGTTTTTTTAGCCTTATCAACGTTAAATCGATATTTTTTGTCAACTATATCTACCATCCAGGGTTTAAAGAAGAACATCTTTCCTGATAGAGAGTAAACACTGTTTATCAGATATAAAAAAACGCGTACAAACCACTTCGGCAGATGTATTAAGTTTAAGTGTTGCCATAAATCTCACTGTAAATGAGACCATAGAGTCTATTGTTTGGGACATAGTCTTCTTCAGACAAGATAAAAATCGAACCGGAAGGTATTTCTTTCGTCATAAGCATAGTCTTTTCAAGAACATCGATTACATCTTCAATATGTATGTAAGACAATCCCCCTTCTCCTTTGCCCGGGAAGATTCTGCAGACGAAACTTCTCCGCCGGATAAAGGCAATCTTATTTGCAAGTGGTATCGATCTGCAATCCTCAGAATAAACCGCAGAAGGTCTGAGGATTGTTACCTTTATTCTTTTCTTATATTCTAATAAGATGTTTTCTGCCGCAATTTTTGATTTTCCATAATAAAGCATCGATCCTAAGGCTGATTCTTCATTCAATTTATCATCGCCCATAGTCGGCTTCAGTACTGCTGTGCTACTCGTAAAAACAAAGTTATTGACATTAAAATCAATCAGATTATCCAGCAAGTATCTGGTTCCATTTTCATTGGTTTCGCAAAAGATTGCGTGCAAAAACTTCTTGTCTGAGATATCGGCTTTATACCATAAGACACTGTTATCCTTGTCCTTATGCAGTACCTTATCGATGCCCACAATGTAATACTTATTTTTCAGTCGGGCAATCAATGCAGTACCAATAAAACCGCTGGCGCCCGTAATTAAGATAACTTGCTTGTTCATTCTGATAATAGACTTGACATATTATAAAGCACAATATACTATCGATATCCGTTGGAGGCGCAAGAAGGAACTTTTCGTGATGGGCTTTTGGAACTGGTGGATTAACGAATGGAAATGCAAAAGAACCGGCGCGAAAGGAAACATTTGGCGTAATATTTAATGTTTTAGACTCTGGAAGAAATCTCTTAAACCTTATACCATCTGTTTTAATTCTATTTTTGTATTCAGTTTCTCTTTTTTAACTATTTTTTTACTCTTTGAAGTTGATTTAGCTTTTTTCTTAACAGGTGGTTTTGCCTTTGCTTTGGGTTTCTTACTCGCCTTTTTTGCCAATTTTTTTGTCTCCTTCAAATTTGCATTTTACTTCTGCAGGATTGAGTATCAATCAGATTAAATAGATAGTGACGGCAAAAAGGCCTTTTTTACCACGTAATGCAAAAAGCCCTTCTGCCGTCAGGCGACGAGGGGGAAAGGAGTAAGACCCCCGTCAGGTGAGTACGGCAAAGCCCGATTACGCTGTGACGGCACACGGGAGGGCGAGGCTTGAAGTAACGGAGATGAAGGCTCCCCGGCCACATTTACCCCCGTACTCATCTAATTTCTAAAAAATACCAATTTTAAATAGAAAACTTTTAATCTCTCATTTATCTATCATTTTTTTTCGGTATCGTTTGTAAATTTTTTAACCTCACTTTTAAGCGCCCTGCTTAATACCATCAGGGCAATCTCACTATCTGACCTCCTCTTATAATAGGGAGAATCCTTTGCTTTCTTTAATTCCTGAATCATCCCTTTGATGTTTTCATCCCTTTTCTCGTTATAATAAATCTGTAAACATTTACTCATTTCTTGCCTTTCGCTAAATCTATTCAAGTTAAATCAAATCACCTTAAATTTATTTGCATCATTTAACAGAAATCATAGATATTGTCAAGATAAAAATACCACATTTTGTATGTTTTTTTATTTGTCTTACAATATATTGTAAAAATGTAGGCAAAATGTTGTAAGTATATTGTAGATAAGTCGTAAAAAAGTTTCTTTTACTAATTTTTTGGGTTTTTATGCAACACGGCAGGCAAATACTTTAAATCAGCAGGAAAATTACGTGCGGTTGTAACAAAAGGATTCTTGCGCAGAATGCCGGAGCAATGTGGAAACTTACATCGAAGTCTATGCCCTATTTTAACTTTGTCTTGAGTGTTTCGATAGCTTTTGTAATAAGTTCAGACGCTAAAACTCTTTCACTGTCTTTCTTTGATGTTCCTTTAATATTAATAGCCCAAACAGTTTCATTTGTAGTTATATCTATACACATTGCTGTAAATGTAACTTTTGTTACCAGTGATAAAACCAGCCCGGAGGGTAAAGATTTGTACGAAAAGCCGAAATCCTCAACTTTACCAACGACTACTGCATCAACACCTAATGACTTTCCAATGCTCGAATAGTTTCCCTTCTGCAAAAAGTCTTCTTCCCCGAGATTCTTTAATTTCAGATCTTCTTCCAGCTCCTTTCTATCTACAACTGCATATTTTCCCCATTTTATTAGTTCACTGGCTGTCATGCCGGCAAGAATAGCTCCTGCATTCGGGCCCATGGCAGATTTTGAATTATGCCCGGCATTTCCTTTATCTTCTATGGGTGTCTCGAACATAATTACGGCAATTTTTTGAACCTCATTATGTGGGAAATCCTTGTTAACCGTAACCTCAGATACACTTCCTATTGTTACGCAACCAGACAGAAGCAAGAATAATACTGCGTATTTCTTCATGATAGTTATTTTCATATTATCTAAATTGAGTGATTTTGATAATAACAGTTTGCGTTCTATGTGTCTATTAGTAAGTATTCAGGAAGTCATATAGTTGGAAAATACTTGACAAATTATGGTGGTGTGTTAAAATTCCGCCTCTTTGCTTTAATCACATCCATAAGTATTTCCTCGTTTTATAGAATACTTATATCTTGAAAAGGCAACCTTTACTTCTCTTAATATCATTGAAAAATCCCGTCTAAAGGCGGGAAACACAACTTTTCAAATAAGGTATCTCAAAAAATCACGACTTGCTGGAGCTATGTGAATTTGCTTATCCAGAAGATAAAATTGATTTTGAATTTTGGAGCAAAATTATCTATTATATTGGTCAGAAAGGACACTAAAAAATGGCTATTAAGGTAGGAATAAATGGGTTTGGCAGAATAGGTCGAAACGTATATAGAGTAATTGCAGAGAGGGAAGGTATCGATGTAGTTGCCATAAATGATTTAACCGATGCCAGGACATTATCCATCCTTCTGAAATATGATTCAGTTCACGGAAAATTTAAAGGTAATATTGACTCAAAAGAGAATGCAATTATTGTAAAAGGAAAAGATGTCAGGTTAACAAAGGAAAAAGACCCTGCTAAACTTCCATGGAAAGAACTGGGAGTAGAGGTAGCGATAGAATCTACGGGTATATTTACAAAGAGGGCGGATTGCGAAAAACATCTTGAAGCCGGAGCAAAGAAGGTAATCTTGTCTGCACCGGCAAAGGACCAGCTTGACGCTACAATTGTTATGGGAATAAATGAAAACGAACTTAAACCTGAACATAAAATTGTTTCCAATGCCTCCTGTACTACAAATTGCCTTGCGCCGCTTGCAAAGGTGATTAACGATAACTTCGGAATTGAAAAAGGCCTTATGACTACTATCCATGCCTACACAAATGACCAGAACGTCGCAGATTTAATGCACAGCGATTTGAGAAGGGCAAGGGCTGCCGCCATAAATATTATTCCGACGACCACCGGCGCCGCTAAGGCCATCGGTGAAGTTATACCGGAACTTAAAGGAAAACTTGACGGCATGGCAATGCGGGTGCCTGTCGCTAACGGTTCGGTAACTGATTTAGTGGCATTAGTAAAAAAGAAGGTAAGTATAGAGAAAATTAATAGTGCTATAAAGGCTGCATCAGAAAACGAATTAAAGGGCATATTGGAATATTGCGAAGACCCCATTGTTTCCTCTGACATAATAGGCAATGAGCATTCATGCATCTTTGATTCCTTGTCTACTTACGTAGTTGGCGACAATCTGATAAAAGTGATAGGCTGGTATGATAACGAATGGGGCTATTCAAACCGTATGGTAGATTTGATAGAATTTATTGCAAAGATTTAAAGGAACTCTTTAAGATGAACAAACTTTTTATCAAAGATCTCGACGTGAAAGGCAAGAGGGTATTTGTGCGGGTGGATTATAATGTTCCATTTGACGATCAGGGAAACATAACCGATGACACCAGAATAAGGGCCACTTTGCCAACAATAAATTATTTACTTGATGAAGGCGCAAAAATAATCCTTGCCTCTCACCTCGGCAGGCCGGAAGGAAAGGTCTTGCCGGAATTCAGCTTAAAGCCAATTGCCAGGAGGCTCCATAGACTCCTGAATAAAGAGGTGAAACTGGCAAAGGATTGTATCGGCGCTGAGGTAAGGAAGCAAGTAGACGCTATGCAGCCTGAAGACGTCTTACTTCTTGAAAACCTGCGTTTTCATAAGGGAGAACAGGAAAATGATCCCGAATTTGCCAAAGAGCTGGCAAGCTTGTGTGATGTAATGGTACAGGATGCATTCGGAAATTGCCACAGGTCACATGCTTCTATGGTAGGTATGAATAGGATGATATCTCAGTCATCGGCAGGATTCCTTTTGAAGAGGGAAATTGATTATTTTGAGAAGGCAGTCAATGCTCCATCGAGACCTGTAGTCGCTATTGTTGGCGGCGCAAAGGTCATAGATAAGATAAAGATTATAGAGAATCTTGTAAAGAAGGTTGATAAAATAATCATTGGGGGCGCAATGGCATATCCCTTTCTCGCCGTAAACGGATACGGAGTTGGCATGGCAAAGGTAGATGAAAATGTGGTTACAAAGGTTTTAATGATAAACAAGCTTGCCAGGGAGAGAGGTGTTAAATTATATTTGCCCGTAGACTTTGTGATTGCAGAAAAGTTTGACGGAAGGGCGGAAACAAAGCTGGTAACCTTCCAGGAAGTCCCGGATGGCTGGTTTGCCCTGGATGTCGGGCCTGCAAGCACAAAGCTGTTTTCAGAAGCTATGGAAAATGCAAAGACAATCATCTGGAACGGCCCTATGGGGGCATTTGAAATAGATGCCTTTAGCAGAGGCACCTATGCAATGGTAGAATCTGTTGTTTCTGCGTATGCATTGACCATTGTAGGAGGTGGAGACACGGATCTTGCTTTCCACAGGATGGGAGAATCGTACAAGGTATCATTCATATCCACAGGCGGCGGCGCATTTCTGGAATTATTAGAGGGTAAAGAATTACCCGGTATAGCTGCGCTGACTGATAAATCATAATCAGAACGGCTGGCCTGTCTGCGTGCACTGCACAGGCAGGCGACAAGCACGCAGACAGGTTTACTAAGATTATTTAATCATTTTGCGGTGCAAAATGGCATAAATTAGCGAGTGAAAGGAGCTAATTTATATGCAGATAAAAATATCTGCTTCAATACTTGCCGCTGATCCGGCACAGTTGGGAAATGAAATTATTGCTGTGGAGGAAGCGGGTGTAGATTTGATTCATATTGACGTTATGGATGGACATTTTGTCCCAAATCTGACGATGGGGCCATTTATTGTTGAAAGAATAAAGGAAATTACGAAAGTCCCTCTGGATATCCATCTCATGATTGAAAACCCGGATAAATATGTAGAATCCTTTACGCAGAAAACAACAAAAGATGATATCTTAACTTTTCACATTGAGGCAACTGATGATCCGTTGAGTATTGTCAATTTAATCAAAGACCGAGGTTTAAAAGCCGGAGTCGCTATTAACCCTGATACACATGAACGAACAGTTGAAAAACTGCTTAAATCTATTGACATGCTTCTTGTAATGACGGTTTATCCGGGATTCTCAGGACAGACCTTCAAAAAATACGTATGTAATAAACTAAGAAAGCTGAGGGAAGCGGCGCCTGAAAATCTGGATATCGAAGTAGACGGCGGTATAAAACCGGAAACAATTCCTGACGCAGCATCTGCGGGCGCAAACGTTTTTGCTGCGGCAACATCCATATTTGCAAAGAACGATTATAAAGAGGCAATAAAAGAACTCCGCCGGAAGGCACAGGAAAATTCTTATTTATTTATGAAAAGCTAGAGTCTATACTTACACCAAAATCTTTATTTGAAAAATAAGGGGAGAAACATAATTGTTTTTTAGAAGAAAAAAGAATATACCAAATGGATTATGGAAGAGATGCGATGGGTGTAAAAGCGTAGTTTACAAAAAGCAGGTGGAGGAAAAACACAATGTCTGCCCTGAGTGCAATCACCACTTCAGAATATCCACCTATGAGCGAATAAACATCACCCTCGACAAGGGCAGTTTTGAAGAATACTGGAATGATATGATGTCTGCTGATCCATTGAATTTTAAAGACCGTATAAAATATACAGAGCGGATTGAAAGTGAACAGAAAAAAACAAAATTAAACGAAGCGGCCACTGTTGGAAAAGGGCTTATTGAGGGAAAGGAAGTTATATTCGGCGTTACAGATTCGACCTTTATAATGGGAAGTATGGGATCAGTGGTGGGAGAAAAGATTACGAGAGCTGCCGAAAAGGCGCGGGAACTAAGGTTGCCTCTTATCATAATCTCCGGCTCTGGAGGAGGCGCCAGAATGCAAGAGGGAGCCTTTTCCCTTATGCAAATGGCAAAGACATGTGCCGCCATATCCAGGCTCCAGGATGCAGGGTTACTATTTATATCTGTACTTACAGATCCGACATTAGGGGGTGTTATGGCCAGCTTTGCCTCGCAGGCAGACATTATAATGGCTGAACCAGGCGCACTTGTTGGATTTGCAGGTCCAAGAGTAATCAAAGAAACTATTAAGAAAACACTGCCCAAGGGATTCCAATCGGCAGAATCCATGCTCAAGCATGGATTTATCGATATAATTGCTGAACGCAGCCGGTTAAGGCCGGAGATTTCAAAAATCCTGGATTATTGCAATGTTAATCGCAGCAACCAAGTTGTGACTGTTGAGTATTAATGTTATAACATTTCAATTATAGACAGTTGTTGGTAAAATAATCTTCAAGGCTTTACGCAACGCTATATAAAGAAGAATGTAATTCAACAAATGTAGCAACAAGAATATTAAAGAATAGATTTTGGCAGAAAACAAATAAGGCAAAGACAAATTCCCCGGTAGCTCAATGGTAGAGTGGGTGGCTGTTAACCACTAGGCTGTAGGTTCGAATCCTACCCGGGGAGCCAAACGAAAAAACCCACCTTTATGGTGGGTTTTTTCTTCTCGGTATCTTTAAGGAATTTAACAGGATAAACTTTTTGGAATTCGAATTGACTGGTGAAGAATAAAGGTTGTATATTCATTTCATCCCAATAAACAGATTGATAACATCATCAAATATCTCAAAGGCAATCTATTCAGTTTGTTTCTGATGAAGTTGACGGCGAATACTTCCTAAACCGCTATTGCTTTTTAATCATGCATAATATGAATCTCTTAGCATAATGCCATTATTAAACAAATCCAATTATCAGGCTCCATTTTTTCTTCAAAATGGACATGTGCAATCAATCTATCCTTCTTTGTTCAGGAAATTTGATGCCGGTTTTTATCAGAGGAAACGTCTTTACACACATGATGATGATTTTCTGGATATTGACTGGTCGAAAACAGGAAGCAAAAAACTGGCAATTATTTCTCATGGTTTAGAAGGCAGTTCACATCGTCATTATGTAGTCGGAATGGTTAATATGCTTAACCGAAATGGCTGGGATGCCCTGGCATGGAACTATAGGTCATGTTCCGGGGAAATAAACCGCCAGCTACGTTTTTATAATAGCGGTACAATCGATGATCTAGAATTTGTAATACAACATGCAGTAAAGACTATGTCTTATCAGAGAATCGTATTAATAGGGTTCAGCATGGGGGGAAACTTAACACTGGTGTATCTTGGTAATAAAGGCAGCCGGATTGACAGCAAAATAGAGAGATCTGTTGTATTTTCGGTTCCCTGTGATTTGAAGGCAAGCACCCGGGAACTTGCCAAATTTAAAAATAAAATATATATGAGACAGTTTTTAATAACACTGCATCAGAAAATCAGGGCTAAAATGGAATTGATGCCCGGACTGATAAACGATGATGATTATCATTTAATAAGGAATTTTAAGGATTATGACGACAGATACACTGCACCACTTCATGGCTTTAAAAATGCAGAAGATTACTGGAACAAATGCAGTAGCAATCAATTTATACCGGAGATTAAGATTCCAACATTAATCGTAAATGCCCGCAACGATCCATTTATCGCCGGTGGTTGCTATCCAATTAAAGAAACATCAAACAGCAAACATGTTTACTTAGAAATACCCAAATCAGGCGGCCATGTCGGGTTTATACAATTTAAAAAAGACAAGAGCTACTGGTCAGAAGAACGAGCAATCGAATTCTTAAAGCATAATTGAATTCGCCGGGTATTCTTTTTATGTAATTAAAGAAAATAACCACTATTTTTTATTATATAAGATTAACTCGCTAATCACGGTATACGCCTCTTCCCAAACACTTTTTCATTCTTGCATTTTAAATCAACAATGTGTATAAAAATTAGTGGCTTGTCTCGTCAAGAGAACCCATCTAAGCATTTGAATATTCTATAGTTAGATGGGTGATATTAACACATTAGGTGATTTGGATTATGTCCAGACTTTCAAACAATCGTAAAAAGGCATTAACGGAACGTGACTGGGACACGGTCATTAAATATGGGGAAATGGAACTTAATCAGGACCCACAGAGTATTAAAATCCTGAATGATCTCGCATTTGCCTACTTCAACAAAAAAGATTATAACCAGGCGCTTATCTGCTGCGATAAGATTCAAGAGGTAACACCAACAGAAGACCTGAAGGTTTTATCTGAAAAGTATGGTATGCACTATATGCGGTATAATGAAGTTTTAGGAGAAATCTACTATCTTCAGGGGAAAGATAAAGATGCTCTGGAAATATTTGATCGCCTCAAGGTTTTAGGCTCCTATTTTTCAAAAAAGTACAGTTTAACCGCCAGTATTTTAATCCGGCAAAAGAATTACAAAGGCGCCGCAAAAGAATATGCGGATATGCTCACTTACTGCCCGCGCCATTTCAAAGCAGCAACCGACGGCCTACTTGAACTTGTTGACATTGATCCCTTAAACGATACAACATACACGACGTTGTTCAAGACTTTTAATGAGACAAAGAATATACAAAGTATAATTGTAAACTATGAAGTGTTGCGTAAAAAAGGAAAGGCCGAAGAAAAGCATTTGTATATTCTTATACATTTGTATTACTATTCCGGAAAATACGAGGAAGCAATGAAAGTTGCTCGGGAAGAGATTGACAAACAACCGGACAATCCATATCTACATATTTTTTTGAGTAAGATTTACCAGAGCTTAATGGAATACCCAAAGGCTATAATCTGCATAGAGAAGGCCATGAAGCTGGACAAACAGCACGAAGACAGGTACCGCCTGTTTCACGATGCAATGATCAAAAATCTTCATACATGCGAGAAAAAACTCATAGAATCTATCAACGTGCATATAAAAAACAAACAGTGTTCAGATGCAATTCGGGATGCTGAACAACTCTTGAAAATCATACCGGATAAGGAATCTTACCAGACAGTCTTTATAAAAGTAATCGAGAAATCAATTTCAATTTTTTTGGCAGAAGAAAATATCGATGACGCCGTCATGTTGATGGATCGGTTGACAACTCTTAAAGGACAATACCCACACGTTCACGTGCAAATAGAGGCCATAAAGAAGCAGATATCAGATAGCCGCATTAAGGTTTATGAAGATATAATCTCCAGTCAAACGTTGACCGGGGATAAATTGAACCGTATTCGCTATGAACTGGCCGATATCTATTTGGCAGAAGGCAGAGACAATGATCGCGGCATTAGACTTTTACAAGATGTGACAGAATGCGGCGGGCAATACGGGAATGATTCTCACTATTACCTTGCACACCATTTGTTAAAAATCAAAGACCTTGCAACTGCAGAAACACATGTGCAAAAATATTCAGAAATTCCCTGTACCGATGATCATGTAAAATCAAAAATGTATGATTTAGGCGATGCCTGTGAAAAAGCAGGGTTGAAACATCAGGCTCGTGGACTGTTTAGCAAAATTTTGGATAGTGACAACAACTTTAGAGATGTAGAAAAACGTATTAATACATTAAGGCAATCATCCGGCAGTGTCAGGGAAATCCCGGAGGCAGTCATGGTGGTTGATATTTGTGAATCATCCAAAATGACGGACCTGTATGGAGATGGATCTACTTACCTTATAAAAAATGCACTTGAAGATATAATGTTTCCAATATTCAAGGATAATAAATCAGCTTTTAGAAAGAGTACCGGCGATGGATTTTTGGTTTCCTTCCCCAATTCAAAGCACGCATTGGATGCAGCAATCCAGATTCTGAAAGATATAAGCGCTTACAATTCCAGGGTAGAGAACGGCCCTGAGATACATCTGAGATTCGGTATCCATTTTGGTGAGGTTCGGGTCAGGCCTGATGGGGATCGTCATGGAACAAATATTAACATTCCATTTCGTGTAGAGGGGCTCAAGGGGGATGACCTTGTAATCGTTAAAGATGGTATTTCACGAGAGGAGTTTACATTAATCGATCGTATTTTCATTACTGAGGCATTGTACAACGATGTATTAAAAAAAGGGAATTATAATATTCGCTATTTGGGGCTGTTTGAACTTCGGAATATAACGGGCATGCACAAAATCTACCAGGTCATGACCGGCAATGAAAGGAGAAAGTTATGATTTTTCGTTTTTTGGATAAATATCGTGACATAGGACTGCTTATTCTACGAGTGGGCATTGGTATCATGTTTATGTGCCATGGCCTGCCTAAATTAATCGCCGGCCCGGAAACATGGACGATGCTCGGTGGAGCCATGAAGTCTTTGGAAGTCGGCTTTACTCCCATGGTCTGGGGCTTCATGGCGGCATTTTCAGAATTTGCAGGCGGCCTGCTATTAGTGCCAGGCTTTTTTACCCGCCCTGCCTGCTTCTTTCTGCTTGCGACCATGATCGTGGCAACGTCCATGCACATCGGCAAGGGTGACCCCTTCCTCAAGTATTCTCATGCGATGGAAGCAGGGATTCTGTTTTTAAGCTTGATTTTCATAGGCCCCGGAAAGTACTCCCTGGACGACCAAATCATCTCTGCCAAAGGCGACTGACGCTCAGTCTTAAACGAAATATTTTACGGAAATCTTATTTATGACTACACATTATAAGCAATTATCACAATACAGCTTAACATTAATATTCGCCATTGACTTAGATACAGTACAATTTATGATGTAGAAATAATTAAGCTTAATGTTTGGGTCATTTGGTCTCTTCATAGTAATCTTCATGGCAATATATGCTGAAGAATCTCATAGTTTTATAAGGGCAATACTGAAAATTATTTTTTGAATATTAAAA
>Ga0156324_1075_pt2 | contig 14283 bp, 12 predicted proteins | sample RifCSPlowO2_12_FD_107972 | JGI IMG/M metagenome (GOLD analysis project Ga0156324, IMG submission 107972) | Planctomycetes bacterium RIFCSPLOWO2_12_FULL_40_19
TTCTCATATGTAACAATGGCATCCTCAAACTTTTCTTTTTCATAAAACGCTGTCGCCAGATTATTTAAGGTCTTTATATCCTCCGGATATATTTCAGTTGCTTTATTGAGTACCGATATTGCTTCATCCAGCATCCCCTTCTTCCTGTATGCAGTCCCCAGGTTGTAATATGCATCCGGGAATCCGGGTGCAAGGGTTATGGCCTTCTCAAGTTTAGAAATGGCATTATCAAACTGGCCCTGTTCAAGATAGGCGGTTCCAAGGTTGTAATATGATTCGGCATAGCCGGCATTTGCCGCAATGGCCTTTTTGTAACTTTCGATAGCATTATCCGGTAATCCTCTTTTATAATAAATAATCCCAAGGTTATTTAATGATTGATAATGGTCAGGTTTAATTTCAATCGCCTTTTTATACGCAGCAACCGCATCGTCTATTAACCCTTTTTTATCATAAAGGAAGCCCAGGTTGTATTCTGCCATTGCATTAGCTGCATCAACCTGTTGCGCCATTTTGAATATCTCAATTGCTTTATCGATATCTCCCTGATTGGTATGGATAGCGCCCAGGTAAAAGTATGCATTAATATAGTTCTTATCAAGTTCCAGGGTTTTGCTAAACTCGCCTACGGCTTCAGATACCATTCCTTTATCATAGTAGGTTAATCCAAGATAATAATGACCCTCGACATTTGATGGTTCTTTTTCTAATACCTTTTTCAATTCGTCAATTGATTTAACTAAATCGTTTTTTACATCTTCTTCACCATGCACAAGATTGACTTGTTGTGCAATCAAAATGGTAATGATGGTTAGAAAGAAAATATGTTTTAGTCTGCACATGTTATTTCTCCGGTTTAGTTAATGTATTTTATGTAGGGGCGTACCCGCCTGTTATTGTTTATCAGCCTCTTCCACTACGTGTTCCTCAGATACGGCTGTTTGCATCTGCACCTCTGAAACAACATCGGGGGATTCAGACTTATCATAAATAGTACGAGAGAGGAAGTCCTTGACAGTTATCGCTTCTGATGGAAGGTACAAAGAATCCGGTGTATGCGGTCCTGAAATTTGTTCATTGAATTTGTCTAATTGAACCGCAAAACCTTCCGTAACTGCCCTGGCTCTGTCTACCCTCAATCCCTCGCTATTTGCAAGCGCTAATTTATAGTTCATGGTTTCCTCTGGTATTCCAAAAGAATGTACTCTCTCTTTACATGTGGAAACACTACCCGGGTTGTCTAATGGTAAGATAACCGGGTTACCCATTAAATCCTTCTCAGGCCTCTCAAATGGTGATTCAATGGTGCCTTTCTCAGTCTTTGTTTGAACGAACTCACCAGGAACTATACCTTTAAGTTTTTTGGTCAATATCGGCTCCGGTATTTCCATGTGTTTAACAATTAGTTTTTTGACCAGTAAATCCCCCACAAGGAGTTCCTTGAAGGTGTATTCGTTATTCTTGTTCTTTTGTAAACTGTAGTTTGCGTAGATTAGCATGACGGCTATTATTACGGATAATGCCGTGACGATCTTGCCAGAAGATTGCGGTATCACTATTTTCAGAATATGGAGAAAAATGACAAATAAAAATGCCGAGCAACTGACCTCAATAAGTCCGGCCTGCCATTTTCCGCTGTACGTGAAACTGACAAAGACCACTGCTATTACGAAGAAAGCGATACAGGTATACACCATTGCACTTTCAAATCTTCCATGTGAAGGCATGGAATTATCTGCTTTCTTTTTAGATTTTCCGATTAAGGCCCTGAAGAATTGCATAAGAATCTTTAATCATTAATTGTGTGAATATAATAGTTTAACAATCATATAATGACACGTATTTGACTTTAACCTTTCCTTTTCTCCAACCACCTTCCGGCATAGAAAATTGCTATGCCGATCCCCACGCACATTATTTCCAGGTTCATAGAATGTTTAACAATACCAAGATAGAGGCCCTCTATTAATAATAGCATACCTAAAATTTGAAAAAACTTTGGAATTATCAGAATTTAGCTCCTTTCAGCCCGCCCCCGCCAGAATGCGTGTCGGGCAGGTCGCTAACTTCTTGTTTTGCTTCGCAAACATATTAATAATAGAAGTAGGGTGGATTAAGCGAAGCCACGCTCAGCGTGGCGAAGCGAATCCACCTTTATTTCTCATGCCCTGCCATGAGCTAATTCGGATAGATGCTTTACTCTTTTGACCATATTTGGATGTGTGCTTAAAACTTCCATTAGTTTGTCAGAAGTTTTAATTTTTACTTCTATCATGGCCAATGATTTGAGTTCATTTTCATCAATTGTACCACTCATATCAAGGTCAACCTGTCTTAATTCTCTGAGGTCGTTTGCCGCCCTGGACGGGTCATTTGCAAAGAAAGCTTTATATCCTTCGATCTGTTTCAATGACTCCTTCGGTACCCTTGCATTTCCGTATACCAATTTGTACAGAGCAGAAGCCATGTCATGAGGGGTATTCCCGAGCCTTACACTTCCAAGGTCTGCATAGTATTCCCGTATCCTTGATGCATATAAAACTAACATGTTTGTAATGAAATAAAGAATAAAGGCAACGATACCTATCATGGCAGTATTGTTCCCTTCACGGTTTCTGCTGAACATAAAATTCCAGGCAACGTACCAGAGTATCATGGGTATTACGGAGAGCATAGTAATGGTGGCTACATCGCGGTTCTTCAGGTGAGAGATTTCATGGCCTAATACTGCCTTGAGTTCTCCTCTGTTTAAAAGCTTCATAATAGGTTGAGTCACACAGACCCTGCCGTCACTGCCCCATCTGCCAAAGGCAAAGGCATTGGGGATATTCATTCTTGCAATACCGATCCTTGGCTTCCTTATTCCCGCCTTTTGTGCCAGTTCTCCAACCATGCTATGCAATTCGGGAGCTTCCGCTTCGGACACATATTTTACACCCATTGACCACTCAACCATCCTCGGCCCCATCATATACTGGACAAGAGTTATGCCGCCTGCAATAACTGCATAAAACATAAAACCTGAAATTCCCATCATGTGGGCTATCATTACAATTACTGCGTACACTATACCAAACATAACCGTCAGCATGAGGTATAGTCTCAATCTTAACCACATTTTATTCTCTCCTTATAAATTAGGTTGGGTTTTAAAAGGCTAAAGCTTTAAAATTCCCATGCAATCATTATATTATCATTTATGATTTTGTCAATTTTTATGAGTGTTCTTAAATCCTTTCCGCTACTTCGATGGCTCTTAATAAACCCTTAGCCTTATTAAGAGTTTCCTGATATTCTCTCTCCGGAATCGAGTCAGCAACAATACCTGCGCCAGCCTGAATATATGCGTCCTTACCATCTTTCAGGACAATTGTTCTTATGGTAATGCACGTATTTATATCTCCGGAAAAGTTTATATAACCTACTGCGCCACCGTAGGGGCCTCGCCGGGTGGGTTCCAATTCATCTATTATCTCCATAGCCCTCACCTTTGGAGCTCCTGACAAAGTGCCTGCGGGCAGACATGCCTTTAAGCCGTCAAAGGCATTTTTGCCGTTCATTAGTTTTCCTCTGACACTGGATGTGATATGCATAACGTGAGAGTATTTTTCGATTACCATTTTTTCGTCTATTTTGACGCTTCCGCCCTGTGAAACCTTTCCAACGTCATTTCTCCCCAGATCAAGGAGCATGATGTGCTCGGCAAGTTCCTTAGGATCTGATAATAATTCCCTTGCAAACATCTCATCTTCTTCCGTTGTGCGTCCGCGCCGTCTTGTTCCGGCGATGGGCCTTACATTTTTATATAGAACATGTATGGAGAGGGGTTGATGACCCTTAATGTACGATAGATATTTATGGGCTTTGCTACTATTTGTGTTTGCAGGCGTTGTGAAATAACAGCCTGTATTATGTCTCCTGCGCGAATATATTCTTTACAGGTTTCCACCGCTTTTATAAAATCAGGCTTCTTGAAATTCGATGAGAATTTTATATTTAATTCTCCCTTTTCGGTTATATCGTCGCTCAGCGTCATTACGGGAGTACGGAGTTTTTTTATAACATTATCAATTTTTTCAACTGCATCCTCATAAACATCTTTAATGTCTCTATCGCCAACATAAGAGGCGCATACCACTTTTATCGTCTTGTTTAAGTGATCAAATATAATTGTTACATCATAGAACATAAAGTGTATGTCCGGCAGGTTAAGATCGTTTGTTGTTGTATCCGGCAGGTTTTCGACATAGCGTACAGAATCATAGGATATGTATCCCACCGCCCCGCCAAAGAAATCAGGCAGTCCGTCAATATGTACGGGGGAGAATTTACTTATCTGTTTTTCCAATTCATTGAAGGGATCGGCGGTTTCAAGACGCTTAGTCTCTTTGCCGTTAAAGATTTCTACAGTATGCCCCTGGCATTTGAACCCTGAAAACGGGTTGCTTCCTATAAAGGAAAATCTCGCTATCTTCTCACCACCATCAGCGCTTTCCAGGAGAAATGCGTAATCCGTATCTGAAACCTTCTGAAATGCGGACACAGGAGTCAGCGTATCCGCAAAAAGTTGGCGGTATACGGGTATTACGTTTCCTCTCTTTGAAAGTTCCCTGAATTCGTCAAATGCCGGGTAGTATTGAGTTTCCATAACTTATAAATTTCACTTGACTTTATGTTTTTTTTACATAAAATCAGCTCAACTATCTGATTCAGCAGTTTTTCTGCAGGACAGATAGATAATATCTGTTAATATTCTTAATGTCAAGGTAAGATACCCGCTTAAATATAATATAGTAGACTATCATAAATGTGGAAGTGGAAAAAGAATCAACAGACAAACGAAGAAACGAAAGAAATGCATCCTTCAAAAGATGAAGTAGAAATGGTTAGTGTAGCAACTGAAGAAATGCCTCCTTCAAAAGAAGAACAGATTAGCGCCGTAACAGAAGAAACTCCTTCTATAGAAGAAATATCACCCTCTGGTATTTTCATTTTTGGCAAAAGGGTTGAAGGCCGCTTTACGAAATTTATAACGGCTCTATTTTCGATTTTTATTTTGCCTCCCGTCGTATTATTCGGGCTGTTAGTAATCACGAGTGTTGTGCTGATTGCTTTTCCTTTGATTTCAATTGCCTTGCCGATAACATTGTTATCATTGTGTATACTTCTTATAGCGCTTCCTGTTGTGATACCTTTCCTTACGGTTATCTCTCTTATTGCGGGTAAAGGAACAATACACTTTGGCCTGAAGAATAAGAAATTTGCAATTAAGGTGCTCGGTATAACCTTTCCTCCTTATGCAGATCGTTAGCGCTGTTACAATTTAACATAATTTTTTAAACAATAGAGATTTAAAATGGAAAAAAGTTTTGACCCAAAAGGCGTCAAAAAGAAGTTCATTTCTACGAAAATGATGTTTTTTGTCATTGTTCCCATAATGCTGTTAGTCTTGCTCATAATAGGCGGCAGGAGGATGTCATGGAAGGTGATCCAGGGTGACGAGGTTGCCGTAATCATCAGTAATATTACGGGTAAAATAACAACCATAGACCACGCCGGCGCTATAATATACTTACCCTTCATTCAGGACCTGTACATCCTTGACAAAGGTGAGCAGGCGGCCCGAATGACTTCCGCAAATATATCAGCAGAGTACCCGCAGGGTAATCCCGTAATACTTAAGACGCGGGATGGAGGCGACGTGAGCCTCGACCTGGTCATCCAATATAGATTAATCTCGAAAATTGCGGATAAGATAACTCAAAACACGGGCCCAGGCAAGGCATTTATAGAAAAATGGATTCCGGACTATGCAAAAACCATATGCAGGTATGAATTCGGGGAACTGGAAATTGGCGAATTTCCTAATGCTGAAAAGAGAAGGCAAAAGACAGAGGATGCGAAAAAAACGTTAGACACGCTTTTAAATCCACATGGTATAGTGTTGACAACTCTAAACTTTATTGACTATCGCTATTACAGAGAATATGCGGAGAAGATCCAGGAAAGAAGGATTGCTGACAAAGAGGTTGAGGAGCAGAAAAGCATGGGAAAAGCGGCCAAAGAAAATCAGGAAAGGGTGGTTACCGAAGAAACAAAAAAGCTGGATGTAGCGGTATCCAGATTCAGAGGCCAATTATACTTCATGGAGATAAAAGCAAAAGCAACCGCCGAAAAGATTAGACAGGAGGGAATTGCGTATCTGATCAAGGCAAAGCGGGATGGCGATGCGGAATACGAAAGATTGAAGAAGGAAGCGGAGGCAATACTAGCCGTCAAAGAAGCTGAGGCGGCGGGTATCCTCGCATTAAGAGATGCGCTTGTGGGTGAGGGCGGACACAACCTGGTCAAACTGGAATACGCAAAGAGATTGCGTGAGGCAAAGATAACAGGCACACCGGTTTTGAGAGCCGCAGAGGAAATACCACAACTTAGGATAAGGGAAAGAGAACAACAGCTTCGGGCGTCGGAAATAATGCCGCCAGCGGTGGAAGAAGAGGGGAAGGTTCCTCTTGAAAAAAATGAAGAAAAAGAGCAGAAGCAATAATCTTTAAGAGCAGTATCAGGAGAATGAAACAATGTTAAAGTTTCTGGCAAGATTTTTTGCTAAATATTTTGTGCCTCTATGCATCGGGGTGTCTATAATAGTCATCCTAATCGGTGTGAGGTTTATGATTATCATGGTCGAGATTGACCAGATTGGGGTAAAAACGGTAATATGGGGCCTTAAGAGGGGTGTTGTACAACAAGACTATAAACCGGGCTGGCACAGGTATATAAGGAAAATTGATGCCTGGGACTTATATGACGGCACTGTGCAAACATTCAACTTTACAAAAGAGGCGCGTAGGCCGGACGGTAAGATTGAATCCAGAGAGTTGCCCATAAGAACTGCAGATGACTACGACGTTACAGTAGAAATTATTGTGAAATACCAAATAAAGAGAGGAAAAGCGCACAGAATTCGTGAGGAAATCGGCCCGGGTGATAAATATAAAAGCTTTGTTGGAAATGATATTCGTGAAGTGACAAGAGTCGTTCTCGGTAAAATGATTGAAAGGGATCTTTATGACCCTGACCAGAAACGCAGAAGGGCTGAAGAGGCAAAGCAACTGCTTTCAAGTGTGCTTGAGTCCCGCCATGTTAACGTAATAGACTTTCTTATACTGGACTTGAGATTCGACCCTCAACTGGAGAGAAAAATCAAAAATGTTAAGCTTGCAGAATTAGATGAGGTATTAAATATATCAAAAGAGAGGGCAGTTAACCAAAGAGGTATTACCCAGACCATAGACGCCACCACAGAGGCCCTTGCTGAAAAGATACAGTCTGATAAGGATGGAACGATCGTGACGCTGGATGCGGAAATGGTAACCAAGGTCACAGAAATCCTTGCAGACGCCAACAAGTTTTTAATAGAAAAGAAGGCGGAGGGAGATCTTTACAAAGAGGAAAGACGGGCGGCAGGAGTATTGCTGATTGCAAGGGCAGAAGCAGAGGGTGAAAGATTGCGAAGAAAATCCATGACCGGCGCAGGCGGCGACTTAATAGTAGCGCTCGAAGCGGCAAGAAACATAAACCTGGATGATGTGGTGGTATCTACACAAGACGTAGACTTCCTGGATATAGAAAAGATGATACGTAAGTTGGGAGGTATGATTGAAAGCAAGGAATTATTGGAATCGAAAGAGGAAAGGATATTGAGAGGTAAAACGGAGAGAGAAGAGTTTTTCCGCATGCCAAGGAGAATACCTGAAGGCTTGAAACTGCCTGAAAAATTTGAAAAGGAACTTAAAGAGGAAGACCCGGAATTGCCCGATGAGTTTGAAACGGAACTTAAAGAGGGAAAATCTGTAGTGCCAAAAGAGCTGCAAGACAAAATCGATGAAGAGGTACAATCGCTTACCGAAGAATATCCTGTATCTCAGTAATGGAAGGCTTCCTGCCCGAACTGACTGGTCAGGCGGGCCTGCCCGAATAGGTACAGGCGGGTAGCCTTCCATTATCATATATCGTATAGCAATCATGGAAACCTGGAGGTTTCCGCTACGTCTTGACGAATAACATTGCGCTCAGTAGTAGCTTTTAAGCGCTATCTCGTACCTTTCAATATCTATTGGATTTACTCCGGTAACAATCTCTTCAAAAACCTTTGTCTCACTGCTCTTAATCTTCCTTACTGAAAAATCAAAACTCGTCAGCATGCCATAATTCTTTATGTATATTTTCATAACAAACGAAGCATTGAAAAAGTCATTTTTTGAGTTATTTCTAATTTCTCCTGTTACGGCAGAGGAAGAACCAAAGCTGTTAAAAGATACCTTCCCCGCATAAAATCCACCGCCTACATTCTCAAACCCTTCCAACTCCTTTAAGACCTCATCTTTCCCTTTATCCAACAACTCTTTTAAATCTTTTGGCGCCGCTTCTTTTGTGTCAACCTTTTTTGTCTCGGCCTTTGCAACCCGCGGCTCCATTTCGATCATCCTGATTGTACTTTCGCCTGTATCTGAAACTGATTGCAGCCGGGCAGGATAGATGGCATACATGGCAATCTCTTCAATTTCTACCCCTGTTATTACTTCTTCAAATGTCTTTGTGCTATCCTTCCTAAAACCATTAATAGTGAACTCATGGCCTCCCAACATAACATTGTCTTTATCAAATGCCTGAACTTTAAACCCTATCAAGCCATACTCTCTGTCGGATTTATTCATTATATCACCGCTTATATGGGAAGATGAACCAAAAGGTTTCAGCTTTACGTTATTAATAAGGAAACCTCCGCCTATATCTATAGAGCCATCAGTCTCAGTTACTTTCTCGGGAGACGCCTTTGTTTCCTTTGGCTGAACTACTGGAGCAGCATCTTTTTTCTCTACCTCAGTTTTCTCGGGGGAAACTTCTGAAACCTCAACATCTTTTCCTGCCTCAGTTTTCTCAGTTTTCTCACTTACCTCTTTGGGAATTTCTTCAAACTCTGATTCCAGTTTACTTAATCTGACATTGAGTTCTTCAACCTCTTCCATAGACATAATTAACTTTTCCTGCTTATCCAGCCTTTCTGCCAACTTGCTGATAACGCTTTTCTGTTCGTCTATAGAATTAATCAAGGTCTCTACTGGTTTCTGGGACGTTTGATATATCCTTTCAATCACTGCCGTCTTAACCTCCTGGTCCTCTAATCTTTTTGCCATTTCAGAAAACCTCTTCTTAAATACATCCAATGTCCCTTCGAATGAATTTACTATATCTTTTACACCTTTTAACGATGCCATATTCGCAACCTTGTCAACTTTGGCATTAAGATCGGTTATCAGATTTCCTATGTCAGCCATACTCTGGTTGAAATCTGCAATTTGCTTTTCTCTGGCTCCACGCTCACCCTCCATTTCTGAGAGCCTTTGACTCAATTCATCGGTTTGTTTCACCCAATCACTTAAAGATTTCTCAAAGTTTTTCAAATCCTTTAAAATGTCAGAAAAACCATTAGTACTTGGAAATGAAAATATCAGGGTAAAGAGGCACAAAATAAACAGTTTCTTCATATACGTTTCTCCAGTATAGAACATCCTTTAAAATAGGCCTTCGGCGGCTTTCTGTCGTTGCGTAGGGGCGTATAATTATACGCCCCTACATTATTGTTACAAGATCGAAATTCTATACATTAAAATAGCCGAGGCATCCTGCCTCGGTACTGCATGCGGTCAGGCAAGATGCCTGACCTATATTAGTTATGGAGTGCATTGACCCCGCCCAAACGACTGGCGGGCAGGTCATGCCCGAGGCAGATTCGCTGCGGCGAACGTGTCAATACAACAATTCCCCTTAATCCCCCTTTATTAAGGGGGGTTGTAAAAACCTAACGAACAAATATTTCTTCGCTTCATTCAAAATGACATAATGCGAATAGAAAACTAATAGATCAACAAGATAAGAAAATTTATCCTGTTCACCCTGTCAAAAACAGTTGTCCTGTCAAAAGATTAAACGGCGGGTGAACTGTTACAATTAATATACACCAATAAATATTATGACGCAAATAAAAAGAAGTATCCATGGGTAACTGTTCACTGTACACGGGTATCATAATAAAACTAGCAAACCCTTACCCGCCCGGCAATCCGTCTGCCTGCTCGTCAAATCTGTTTGCCAGCCCCCGTCCGATCCGGCACGGGCGGGCGATACGCATTCCCGCCCGAACGCCCGTCTACACCGTTCGGACGGGTACCTATTCGGGCAGGTACCGTTCGGTACGGGCGGACTGGCGGGGACGGGTTTGATTGTTAGGTTTTTACAACCCCCTTAATCCCCCTTTTTTAAGGGGGAACTACGTTCTGGCAAATATCGGATATTTTATGAAGCGGAAGAGACTTTTAGAAAGGTTGCAATAGTTGCTGTTGGACACAAAGAACACCATGTGTTATTGATTAGAGAAAAAGAGGTGAAAATATGAAAACTGTCAATTTAGAAAAGGAAAAGATGGATTTGAAGGAAGTGATTAATCTCACCCGAAAGGAGCCTGTCTTACTTTTAATGCCTGATGGAGGGGAATTCTTCATCTCTGGTTTATTCAGATTTTCTTTCACATCATCCCAGGTTCATAGTTACTAACCGCCAGGCGACGATACTTCCGACATAGCCCAGGGCAATTGCGGGTGTCCATTTCAGATGAGACATAAACGTGTAATTCTCCCTGTTAATACCCATCACAGCCACGCCTGCCGCTGAACCTATCGACAGCAAGCTGCCTCCCACACCGGTGGTTAAAGTTACGAGGAGCCACTGGTCCAGTCCCATTGTCAGGTCCATATTCAAAACTGCATACATAATTGGAATATTGTCAACGATAGCAGAAAGCATCCCGATTGCCGTGTTTGCCGAAGTATATCCCATAAATGAATAAAAACCTCCCCCAACAAATGTGAGAAAACCAACATACGACAATGCCCCCACGGCAGTCAAGACTCCAAAAAAGAAGAGCAGTGTGTCAAATTCTACCTGCTCCACCTGTTTGAAGAATTCATAGCGGGAAACCTTGCGTCTTTCCTGTACAAGTCCTAATTTCTTTAAAAATTTCTTCTCCCCCCACTTTTGCATGTAGTATGCTATAAACATAAGATATCCCAAACCGGTCATCATACCCAGAAAAGGAGGAAGGTCCAGAAACTGATGAAAAGAGACAGCCGTAGCAATCGTCAGCATAAAGAAAAACATTGTCCTTTTGGCTCCTGGCATCATTGCAATCTTTTCTTTTCCGGGTTCAGGGTTACCCCTTGGGATAAAAAAGCTCATGATAAGCGCAGGGATGATCCAGTTAATAACAGAGGGAAGCATCAAATAGCAGAATGTAAGTGTAGGCACTTTTCCGGCCGTCCACACCATCAGCGTGGTAATATCCCCAAAAGGACTCCAGGCGCCACCGGCATTGGCAGCGACTATGATATTGACAAATGCCGGTACGATAAACTTTCTGTTACCGTCGCTTACTGCTAATGCAACTGTTGACATAAGCAGGGCGCTGGTCAAATTGTCTGCAAAAGGGGACAGGAAAAAGGTTATGACCCCTGTAACCCAAAATAGTGTTCTAAAACCCAATCCTTTTGATATCAGCCAGGCACGTAATGCCTGAAATACATTTAAAGAACTGAGGGTGTTAATGTATGTCATTGCAACCAGCAGGAAGAAAAAGAGCCCTCCAATCTCTGCAATAAGATGCTCGACAAAGTCGTGGGCTCCTCCTTCATGCCTCACCTCGAAGTGAACAGTGCTGCCTTCCTTTAAAGAATATATGCTGGCGTGCATTGCCTCATGTTTTATTTCATAAATGCCTATAAGCAGCCACATGATGCAGCCTGTCAATACAATCGGCTTGGATTTTTTTAAATGAATTTTTTCCTCAAAGACTATAAGGGCATAAGCAATTACAAATAAAATCAGCACTGTATACCCTACCCACGAATTAAGCATGTTCTTTATTCATCCTTTTTTTAGACGCATGAGATCATGAAATTATACTTCATATTGCTATTACATCAGAAAGTGACCTTATAACTAATTTGAACGTGTTAAGTCAAGTAAAATCAGTTATATGAAAATACCAAAATGTAACTGAATTATTGTAACTACTCAGGTTCACGGTTCAAGGTTCAAGGTTCAAGGTTAGAGAGCGGTGAAGATTGAACCTTGAACCTTGAACCCCTGTCTGCCGACAGGCAGGCCTGAACCTTGAACCTGAGTAGTTACGAATTATTTTATATTATTGATTGCAAACCATCTGTGCGTATTCTTCTTGAGATTTTCTATTATCACTTTCATATAATGTTCTAACTGAAATCTGGGTTGCCATCCTAATCCCTTTTTAGCCTTTTCAATATTAAAACGATATTTTTTGTCAAGTATATCTACCATCCAGGGTTTAAAGAAGAATATCTTTCCTGATAGGGAGTAAACACTGTTTATCAGATATAAAAAGAAACGTACAAATCACTTCGGCAGATGTATTAAGTTTAAGTGTTTGTCATAAATCTCTCTGTAAATAAGACCATAGAGTTTATTGTTCGGGATATAGTCTTCTTCAGACAAGATAAAAATCGAGCCGGAAGATATTTTTTGCGTCATAAGCATAGTCTTTTCAAGCGCATCAAGCACATCTTCAATATGTATGTAAGACAATCCCCCTTCTCCTTTTCCCGGAAAGATTTTGCAGACAAAATTTCTCCGCCGGATAAAGGCAATCTTATTTGCAAGTGGTATCGATCTGCAATCCTCAGAATAAACCGCTGAAGGCCTGAGGATTGTTACCTTTATCCTTTTCTTACATTCTAACAAGATGTTTTCTGCCGCAATCTTTGATTTTCCATAATAAAGCATAATATATTATTGGGGTTTGGTTGAGATACAAGAAGAAATTTTTCGTGAAGGGGCTTTTGGAACTGGTAGATTAACGAATGGAAATGCAAAAGAACCGGCGTGAAATGGAACATTTAGCGTAATATTTAATGTATTAAACTCTGGAAGAAATCTCTTAAACCTTATACAATCTGTTTTAATTCTATTTTTGTATTCGGTTTCTCTTTTTTAACTACCTTTTCACTCTTTGAAGTGGATTTAGCTCTTTTCTTAACAGGTGGCTTTGCCTTTGCATTAGGTTTCTTATTCGCCTTTTTTGCCAATTTCTTTGTCTCCTTTAAATAAACTTGCATTTTACTTCTGCAGGATTGAGTATCAATTAGATTTAAAGTAACAGTTCAGCCCACCGCAAAGACGCAAAGGACGCAAAGGAAAAACTTTAAAAAAGAGAAAATACTTCACAGACCTGCCTGTGCTACGGCAGACAGGTGGACTACCTTCTATAATACCGTAAAACGGCATAAACAAAATCACAAAGTTTTCAGAAATTTTCAGCATCTAGTACGGGCGATCCGGCGGATCGCCTCTACGTAATTTTCCCTTTGCACTCTTTGCGTCTTTGCGGTGAACTATTACGATTTAAAATAGATGATGACGGCAAAAAGGGCTTCTTTTACCACGTAATGCAAAAAGCCCTTCTGCCGTCAAGCGACGAGGGGGAAAGGAGTAAGACCCCCGTCAGGTGAGTACGGCAATGCCCGATTACGCTGTGACGGCACACACGGGAGGGCGAGGCTTGAAGTAACGGAGATGAAGGCTCCGGTCACATTTACCCCCGTACCCATCTAATTCTTAAAAAATACCAAATCCCAAATACAAAACTTTTAATCTCTCATTTATCATTTTTTTCGATATTGTTTGTAAATTTTTTAACCTCACTTTTAAGCGCCCTGCTTAATACCATCAGGGCAATCTCACTATCTGACCTCCGCTTATAATACGGAGAATCCTTTGCTTTTTTTAATACCTGAATCATTTCTTTTATGTTTTCATCCCGTTTCTCATTATAATATATTTGTAGACATTTACTCATTTCTTGCCTTTCGCTAATAAATCTATTCAAGTTAAATCAAATCACCTTAAATTTATTTGCATCGTTTAACAGAAACCGTAGATATTGTCAAGGAAAAAATACAATATTTTGTATATTTTCCTGTTTTCCTCACAATATATTGTAAAAATAAGGTCGAAATGGTGTAAGTATGTTGTAGATATGTTGTAAAAAAAAGTTAAATTAGGCCTTCGGCAACTTTGCTGCTAACATGCGTGGTGGCACGGACAAACTTTGTTTGTCCGTGCAATGTGTTGCAACCTGCCCGAACCTGCCCGAATAGGTACCCGTCCGAACGGCATTGCCGGGCGGGCAGGCGG
>Ga0156324_1060_pt2 | contig 13542 bp, 12 predicted proteins | sample RifCSPlowO2_12_FD_107972 | JGI IMG/M metagenome (GOLD analysis project Ga0156324, IMG submission 107972) | Planctomycetes bacterium RIFCSPLOWO2_12_FULL_40_19
TAGAAACCGCACATCATGATTCACTATCAAACACGGACAAACAAGTTTGTCCATGCCACCCTTTAAAATTTAATTTCTAAAATAGCATATTTCCCCAACCCAAACGACGTCCCTTTTCCCACGTGCACGTATTCGCCCAGAGCTATCAGGGGCATGAACTCTTCCAGGTCTCCTTCGAAAACTGCCCTGCCAATGACGCCTCCCATCTTCATCCTCGTCTCCTGCCTTGCCGAATATCGCTCCCAATCGTACCATCTTAATTTGCTGTCTGTGCACTGTATGTTTTCTGCATTTTCTATGAGTTTTTTGAAGTCCAGTTCAAGCAATTCGCCACAATGAAAATAGGAAAGGGATGATATGCGTCTCAGGAGCGTCCTTATTATGTGGTGAAATTCTATTTCTGCGACAAGCCTCTCATTGAATACCATTCGAGTGGGTGTGAGAAATTCAATATCCAAGTTAGATGGTGAGTTGTTCTGAAGTGAAATCTCTTTTGCCGTTATGACCCTGAAATGGTTGTGCAGGATTTTATCTTCAACGGAATAGATAATGCCATTCTCTCCCGCATTTTCACTTTTGTCTTCAGTACCGTGTCCCTTAATCTCTGACGTTACGGATTTTAGATGGAATTTACCCTTGCCCTTGCCAATACCTATCCTGCCCAATTCATCAAAGGTATATATAAAGTACGGAAGGTACCGGATTGCCTTGCCTATGAGCACAAGATTAAACGTTATCTCCTCTCCTTTTTTGAATATCCGTTGGGAGGTAAGCGGTGGTTCTATCACAAATGGATGCGGAATGTTTTTATAGAGTCTGAGAATCTCAGTGTCTTCAGGCGGTGATGTTTCAAAGACGTAGGAATAGACACATGTGGATTTTACCATGCAGTCGCTGCACTCCCTCCTCTTTTGAATACATACCACCCTCTTAAATGCATGGCCGAAACCGCCGCGAAGTGTAGAGCCTTTGTATAACGGCAGATGTATCTCTTCGAGTGGTGAGAGGTTGAATTGAAATATTGAGAGAGTAAAAGAGGCGCCAATTGCCAACATTTTCTGATCGTTCGCCATAGTAGTACGCGGAAAAGGTTTATCTATCTTTGCACCATCAACCGAAGTCTTTAAATTGGCCATTATTTTGTTTATCAGAAGTGTATGCTGTATTCTTTTTCTTCAACTATCTCAATGCAGGTATTCTTATAGCGCTGTGAAACCCGGTATCAATATTCTGTAAACGGATATGTTTGGTATGAAAGTTCACATATTTACATCCCTGTAAAAATAAACTTAAATAAAGACAACTTATCTACTACGTGATTTAGTTGTTGTCAGAATAAAACAGAATAATAATGCTATCCTTTGCCTAAATCAATGAAAAAGAGCGAACTTGATAATATGAGGCAGGCCACTGTGTGCTTTGTATCTTGCATTGTCACACTTATAATAGTCAGACATTAACTGCCGGTTCTTATTATGGATTCTTGCTTTCATTACCTGAGTAGGGGCGAAATGGCCTCTTTCCCATGCGTTTTTTTCGTTTTTGATGTGCGTCGGTTACTTTAAGAGGATCTTCCCCGATCCAGCAAGGAGTAATCTTTTTTTTGTGGATTAGTTCCCGAAGATTGGGGATGTCATTTTTGGTTATAAAGGTTAAAGCCTTTCCCTTTCTCCCCATGCGTCCGGTGCGCCCGGTACGATGTGTATACTGTTCGCTGCCTCTCGGTAAATTCCAATTAACCACATGCGAAACATGTGAAAAATCAAGCCCCCTTCCGGCAACATCGCTGGCAATAAGGTAGCGTACCTTTCTTGTTTTGAACCGCGCAAAGATCGAAGAACGTTTCTCCTGACTGAGCCCTGCATGTATATACTCAATACTGTTCAATTCTTTCCGAATATCGTGAAACAGCTTATCTACCATATGACGTGCATTACAAAAAATCAGCATCTGTTTAACATCCTCTCCCTTAATATACTTGATGAGTTCCGTCTGTTTGTGTTTCGGGTGGAGATAGGCAAAATAATGCTCAATACTTTCCGGCGCCGGCCTTTCTGCAATAAGGGAGATATGCCGGGGATCACGCAGACAATCGTGAGCAAGTGTTTTGATATCATCAGGCATTGTAGCTGAGAAAAGGAGCGTCTGATGTTTATGCAGGATACACGACAGGATAAATTCAATATCTTCAAGAAATCCTACCTTTAAAAGTTCATCCGCCTCGTCAAGGATAGCGCACTTCACATGAGAAAAAGAGAGTATCCCGCTGTACAAATAATCAAGGAGCCTGCCAGGTGTTGCGACAAGGATATGTACTCCATGTTTGAGCTTGGCGATATCGATATCCTTATCGAAACCTCCGTACACCGCAAAAGAAACCACGTCGGTCTTTGCCGCTATCTTATGAATCTCAGCCACATACTGTATACACAACTCACGCGTCGGGACGATCACAAGTCCCTGAATGGCGTTAAGCGCAGGATCGACTTTCTGAATAAGCGGGATCGCACAGGCGGCCGTCTTTCCCGACCCTGTCTCAGCCAGGGCACAAAGATCATGCCCCTCTGAAATGATCGGATAAGTCGCCTCCTGAACGGGTGTCATTTCATCATACCCCATCTTATCAAGTGTTTCGAGAATGTTTGAAGGAATGTCAAGTTCACTGAATTTCATATATTATTTAACTTTCTTTCCAAGGTTGTGAGAAAGCCTGAAAACCATAACTGAGTTATCAGATGCACTTTCCTGATTATTCAATAATACAATACGCCTACAAATAATTCCAGTCAATGGTAAATGAAATATAACATTTGACAAATTTGTTTTACACTATAAACTATTTGACAATCAAGAAATATGTTTATTTTTAAAGGAACATAATTATGTATTTCCCAAAATATCGTCCGCGCAGATTACGAAGTAATAAACACTTACGTGAACTTATCCGAGAAACCCATTTATCTGTAAAAGATCTCATCATGCCGCTATTCGTACGTCCTGGAAACGGCATTAAAAGGGAAATATCTTCCATGCCCGGAAATTATCAGTTTTCTGTAGATACCCTGGTAGAAGAGGTCAAAGAAATTGCCACTCTCGGAATTCCAGGCATAATCTTGTTCGGTATTCCAGACAGCAAAGATGAGTTAGGCACTGAAGCTTACGCCGATGATGGTATAATACAAAAAGCCATCAGGGCTATTAAAGAAAACGTTTCTGACATACTGGTTATAACGGATGTCTGCATGTGTGAATACACCAACCATGGACATTGTGGTTATATAAAGAAGGATGAAAAGACGGGTGAGTATCAAATAGACAACGATGAGACACTTAAACTCCTATCCAAGGAGGCCTTGTCACATGCAGAGGCCGGAGTGGATATAGTTGCTCCAAGTGACATGATGGATGGACGTGTAGGCGCGATTAGAGAAATTCTCGATCAAAATGGTTATGAGAATATCCCCATAATGTCTTATGCGGCAAAGTATGCATCAGCATTCTATGGGCCCTTCAGGGATGCGGCTGAATCTCCACCCAGCTTTGGAGACAGGCGGTCATATCAGATGGATACACCGAACTCAGAAGAAGCTATTCGAGAGGTTTCTCTCGACATAGATGAGGGGGCAGATATTGTAATGGTAAAACCTGCACTTCCGTATCTGGATATAATCAGACTTATAAAAGACCAGTTTGGATATCCGGTAGCCGCATATAACGTGAGCGGTGAATATTCTATGGTAAAGGCAGCTCATGAAAAAGGATGGCTGGACGAGAAGGCTGTTGCCATGGAAACTTTAATGGGCATTAAAAGGGCGGGAGCTGACATCATACTCACATATTGGGCAAAAGACGCCGCACGGTGGTTAACTTGTTAGTATAGGAATTTCTTTTTTTACCTACTTATCTGAACTCAGGATAAGCTTAAGCGCCATCACAATAATTGTCTGATTTGAAATTAGCCTGCTATGTTTTAAGCGCTGCATATATACATTTACGGTAATCTTGATAGTGCAAAAAAAAATGGCCATACAGATCAAAGATCTGTATGGCCACAAATTATAATTTGCCTGGAAAACGGTTATTTTGCTTCCAGCCTCTGCCTTCTCTTTCTCCTCAAATATCCGCCACCCAAACCAGCCAAGCCGATTCCAAGCAGCGCTATAGTTGTCGGTTCTGGGATAGGTTTACCCCCGGGGTGGTGAAAATGGCCGTCAATTTCATCATTACCGCAATTCATTGTCCAGTGTGCGTGTACTACGTAGTCTCCACCCGCTGTCTCAGATATCTTAGTAGTATCAAAAGATACTTTTCTATAGTAACTGTTCCCTCCGTGACCCGACGAATTATGCACCAAAGCATCTGCTATTTTACCAGTAGTACTATCGTCCATTGCAAATGGCTCCGCGCTGGCGTAAAGCAAATCGTTCCTCCAGGTTACGCCTCCGTACAAACCTGCAGGGTCAATACCGGTATCCTGACCCCCAGATTGTGCATAACTCACCTTATCATTGCCATGATAGTCTCTGGCAAAAAGTCCGAAGTCTGCAGCATATTCATAGCCGCTGCCTCCGGCGCCGGAAATGTTTCCATCAAATGATAATGCCAAATCTCCTCCATAATAATTTCTACCGTTCCAAGTTATTTTTCCATCTCCAACATCAAATCCTGTTTGCAGTCCTATTGAAAGAATAGTCCCCTCACTCTTATAAAACAAATACTCCGTATTAAAAGGCTGGCCTCCAATAGCGTCATTAACTATAGTATCATCAGCAAACATTGTCCAGCCATTAAAAACTGGTAATGGGGCTGCCTTTACAGTCGAGCATAAGCTCGCTACAACTACAACAATAACAACCATACATAAGCTATTTAAGCCCTTTTTTATAAATTGTGTATTTTTCACAGCTACACCTCCTTTTTGGTGAAATTAACAGACTTACTCGCTATTAGTCAAAGTCAGGAATAAAACCCGACCTTTTATTTTCGCTTTATTATATATTTATTCTTGCAAATATACAAGATTTCTTTTCCCAAGAGAGACATTACTATGGTTTCCCTCCCAAAAGGCATACATTTAAAGTTCGCCAGAGAATTTTAAAATCCAGCATCCAGCACATTTTTTTTATGTAAATAATGTCGTAACGTAATTTCCTTTTTACATCACTAATTGACTCGTCGTACTTACAATAGCATTGGGCAAGCCCCGTTATCCCCGGTTTTACGGAAAGGCGTCCAGTATATCCGTGTATCTCCTTCTTAAGAGTATTTACAAAGTACGGTCTTTCCGGCCTCGGTCCGATAATGCTCATTTCTCCCTTCAGTACGTTTATAAGCTGAGGCAATTCGTCTAAGTGTGCCTTTCTGAGTATTCTTCCAAATCCGGTTATTCGTGTGTCGTTTTCCTTTGTCCATGTGGGGCCTGTCTGTGACTCTGCATTTACACACATTGTCCTGAATTTAATTATGTTGAAAACGCGGCCATCCTTACCCACTCTTGCTTGTGTATAAAAAACAGGACCAGGAGAAAATATCTTTGTTATCAGGCCGACCATAAGAAACAAAGGAGTCGCAAACATTAGGCCAATAAGTGCAATACCATAATCTACTGATGACCTTAGCTGTCGATACCTATTCCTCAAAAAGCGAACAAACACCCCAAGGCCGAAAGAGCACATCTTAGATACAACCGATGTACGCGGCTTTAAGGTTATCTCACTACGCTTTATATCAGAGTAAAAATCTCTTGTACCTTTAGATTGATTGAGTATATGTTCTTTAGTAATCCTGTGTGCCATAAGCTCCTAACAAACACTTATGAGTTGTGGGGTCAAGTGAATTGTGTGTGTAGTATAAGTAACAAAACGCTTCTTGTCAAGAAAATAAATTAATAAATATTAGAGATTCTTCCTCGCAAACGCTACTAATGAAAGAAAGATAAATACCGTAAGCCTTTCTTTAATACACCCTTATATCTTGTCGCCTACCTGAGTTGAAAGGGGTTTTTTACATAATAAAAGAAAATTTTACCCACGCTTTGCCCGAAAAGAAATCTTTTTCTCTGTTCCTGCAATAATTCTCTTTATATTTGATGTATGCCTTACGATTATAAGGATGGCAACCGCTACAGACAGGGCAGTAAGGTACATGTTATCCCCAAAAGGAGAATCCACTACTACCACAATAACCCCTACAAGGGCTAATGTGCCTATCATTGACCCTAGAGATACGTAACGTGACACTATTACCGTTAGAAGCCAAACACCAAATACTATTGCAATAGATATTGGTACCAACCATATAAACACGCCAAAGCTTGTAGCAACCGCCTTACCGCCCTTAAATCTCAAATACATTGGAAAAGCATGACCCAATATGGCACAAAAGCCGCAAAGAATCACCAGCAGATTGTCAGACGTAGTTGGGAACATTATCTCACTGCCAACAAGCACAGGAACAAGAAATACTGTCACAAATCCCTTAAGCATGTCTAAAACAAATATTATTAATCCATATTTCCGCCCAAGTACCCTGCCTACATTTGTGGCTCCTATATTTCCACTACCCTGTTTTCGAATATCAATTCCCTTTGCAACGGCTATTAAATAGCCAAAAGGAATACCTCCGATCAAATATGACATAATAATTCCAACGATGTATGATACAATCACAAACAGGTCTCCATTAGCTTAAGTTATCAGGATATAAAACTACAGATCGCCTACTTGCCTACATTGTACGGGCGTATTGCAATACGCCCCTGGTATTTCTGACTTCTTGCCTATTGTTTACTGCCGATTTTACACGGACAAACAATCCCCGTTCAATGCGTACGGGGACATGGTTTGTCCATGCCACCCATGCTTACTGTTTCTATCTTCTGCCATTCACCACACGCCACCACAATCTATGAAGATTATGAGATGTTTTATAAGAGTGGATGTAATATCTAAGTGATTTTGCAGTTTTATCATCTGATACTATATATTCTTTTAAAAACCTTAATTTGTCAGTCTTAGATATTGGGAACGGATAAGTTTCGCCAAATGCAGCCCTATTGTTTCTTAACATTTTCTCAACCGATCTGTCCAGGCGCATTATGTTTTTCATTCTTTTATGAATACTAATCTTTTCACGCCGTTTAGATTTATCTAAATCTATTATATACACATTAACCTCCCCACCTTCGGCGAATTGAATAAGAATGTTCTTTAGATGCAAGTCAGCATGGTAAATACCGGCATCGTGCATCTCTTTTACTGCCTTTGCCACTTTATTAATAATTTGTCTCTTTTGCGCAACAAATTGTTTTTTTTCAGGGTTTAACAGTAATACCATTAAATCGGCGGCGCCCATTATTTCCTTTGAAACTAACTGGCACTTATAAAGAGGTCCTATAATCTTATTCTTAACAATCGCAATCACCTCTGTAGTTTTAACACCGCTCTTACTCGCAACCTCACATATTGACAACTCCTTTAAAGGGCGCAGCCTGTCCCAGAAAAAATCCCTTAATATCTTTCCAAACAACCCGCCATGCCAGTAATCCTTCACTACAAAACTTTCATTATTATTAAGACTTTCCATTAAAATGGTTTTGCAGGGTGTTCTCCCGTGGTAAGAAACATTTAATTTATCAGAGTCTTTATATAGATTAAATAGCTTATCCATGTCTTGTGCTGACAGTCTGTATTCGTACTCCTTCTTAACATACAAGGTTATTTTCCCTCTGTTCAAGGTTGAAAAGTATGCAGACAATTCCACTTTCTTCATTGTTGAGGGATTATACTAAAGTGTGATTGCGATGTCAAAAAAGACTTAAGCAAAGAAATATTTCCATTAATTACTGAAAATATGTAAAATAACACATATGGGCATGTTAATTACCAAAAAGCCGGAAAAGATATTAATTGTCCGCCTCAGTGCAATTGGCGATGTTGTTCACGTACTCCCAGCACTCAGGTTATTACGCTCTCATTTTCCAGAGTCAAAAATATCATGGTTGGTAGAGGACAAAGCAAGCGATATTCTTACAGACTATCCTGATATTGATGACGTAATAGTATTTCCAAGAAAGAAGTGGCAAGGTGAGATACTAAAGACAAAAAGAACCCTCAATATATTATCCGATATTCTTTCGTTTTATAAGAAACTCCGCAAGGAACAATACGACCTGGTCATAGACTTTCAGGGTAACCTCAAGAGCGGAATAATGAACCTGATAACAGGATCAGCAAACAGGATCGGATTTGGAAGAGGTTATTGTAAGGAATTTAACTATTTATCCACACAATACCAATCGTATCCTCCCGGAAAAAAGATGCACAGGATTAAAAAAAATCTCTTGCTGCTGAAAGATTTGGGCATTGAAAACAAATTCCAAAGACCGGAACTTCCTGTATCCAAAGCGGAAGAAGAATACATCTCTAAATTTATAAATACAAACATTAACCCCTCTCTTCCGGTAATTATTGTACACCCCGGTACAAGTAAATTTGGGTCATACAAACAATGGCCTACTCAAAACTATTCCTTACTTGCAGATATGATACTGGAAACTTATAAGGCTAATATGATTTTTACATGGGGGCCAGATGAATTTGATGTTGTCAAAGAAATAGTTAAAAACATGAAACACAAGGCTATCCCTGCATGTGAAACTAAGACCATCAGACAACTCATAGAACTGATTAGGCGCGCCAGACTCTTTATTGGTGGCGATACCGGCCCATTGCACATTGCCTCCATCCTGGACATCCCCGTTGTCGGAATTTACGGGCCGAAAGACCCTGAAATTTACGGACCATACAACGACAAAGCAATAGTCATAAAAAAGGATGTGTCATGCAGCCCGTGCAAGAAAAGGACATGCAGCGATCCGATATGCATGACATCAATCCTGCCGGAGGATGTCTTTCGTGGAGTAAGCAAGTTGATGGGATAAACCATTCCCGCCAGATTGACACGTAGGAAATCTACATGTATCTATGGGAAATAATTGTTATTTGTTAATCGTATCCGTTCGTCTTGCAACTCAACTGTTTCCTGTTGCACCAGCTAGTTTGTCTTGTATTGCCCTAACACGACTGTCTTTTGTCACGCACCTACTGCTTATTATTAAACTATCTACTCTCCGCCTTCCTTCTGATTATAAAATACTCTTCTACAGGTCTATCGGGAAGGATAAATACTCGCTGCCCGGGATTTGCCTTTTTGATTGGTTCCATCTCCTGGTTGTACATCTCCTTGATATTTTGAATGAAGTCCTGATCCGGCCTCTTCCCCATCACTTCAATGTCATCACCCACTTCAAACTTGTTCTTGACTATCACTCCGGCAAGTTTCTCCTCTTTTGGACTGTCAAACAAACCTACAAATTTATAGTCCTGAGTATATCCACTTTCTTCACCCACCCTCTGTCCGTTCTCACCGGGATTACCAAGGAAAAATCCTGTATTATAGCCCCTATTGCTGATCTTTCCCAACTCCTCCAGCCATCTGTCCTGATATTTATATACACCATTTTCAAAGAATGTATCTATCGCTTCACGATATATCCTCGTCACGGTAGCGACATAATACTGACTTTTCATTCTGCCCTCGATCTTCCAGGCATCAACACCTGCAGATATTAATTCGGGAATATGCCGGATCATACACAGGTCCCGTGAACTCATGACTGACGTAAACTCCCCGTCTTCAAAAACCGGGAAATATTCATTTGGACGTTCTTCTTCCACAAGAGAATATTTCCATCGGCATGACTGAGCACAGTCTCCGAGATTTGCACCACGGCTTGCCATGTACGCACTTAAATAACACCTCCCTGAATAAGAGAGACACATGGCGCCGTGAACAAAAACTTCTGTCTTACAATCACTGTTGGCACTTATTTCAGATATTTCACTGAGTGATAATTCTCTTGCCAGAACAACCCTCTTAACACCCTGTTTGTGCCAGAAGTCGGCGGCTCTGGTATTTGTACAGTTGGCCTGAGTACTGATATGAATGGACGCTTCAGGTATAATCTCTCTGACAACAGTCAATGCACCCGGATCCGATACTATAAATGCATCAACGGGATACCTTGCTAATTCTTTCAGATATTCTTCTATTTTGGCAATGTGATGGTTATGAGCAAAAATGTTAAGGGTAATATATAATTTCTTGTTTCTTTTATGTACATAATCAACCGCCAATCCAATCTCATCTAAAGTGAAATTCGCTGAAGCATTTCTCAGATTGAAGTCCTTACCACCGGCATATACCGCATCAGCGCCATATTCTATGGCAGTCTTTAACTTATCCATATTTCCGGCCGGCGCAACCAACTCGGGCTTTTTATATTGTCGAGATTCTTTTATCATTTTATTGAAATATTCCACATTAAATTAGCGAACGGAGTGAGCTAATTTATCAAGATAACACTGCAGTATTAATTGTGCGGCAATCATATCCACCCTCCTCTTTTTAGTTTTTCTGGACATTTTAGCCCCTGACATAGCCTTATGTGCCCTCACCGTCGTGAGTCTTTCGTCAACGGTATGGACAGGAAGATCAAATTTTGATTTAAGCGTTTCAACAAATTCAAGTACCTCTACGGCTTTTTCTCCTATCGTATCATTCATGTTTTTCGGAAGGCCAACGATTATCTTACCTACTTCTTTTTCTTTTATTATGTCTGCCAGTTCTTCCAGATAATCAACACCGTCCATACGCTCGATTGTCGGAAGTCCCTGGGCTATAAAGCCAACCGGAGCGCTGATAGCCAGCCCTACCCTCTTCTCCCCATAATCAATGCCAAGAATTCTCATATTATCAGTCCTAAAAATAATCCTGTGCCCAACGGTATGGAAATATTATCAAGTTCTATGGGTAATGACTCGATTATACACGAAACAAGAGATACTATCAATGCAATCCCTAAGGGCAGATAAAAAATAGAGCATATAAAGGCAGAGACAAGAAAAGCTATTGAACCTTCCACACTTTTCCCATGATTATATGGTATTTTAAGTCTTCCATAAAATCTTCCAATTACCGTTGCTATACTATCAGAAAAAGCCACTATGGTTATGACAACACCAGCTATCAACTTTGGAAATAATAGCAGAGAAAATATTATACCCAGGGATAGTGTAACAGGGGCGATGGTAAAGCGCCTCTGTTCTCTGGTGCGTATACATAACCTTGTGATAAAACTAATAACAGGGAATGAAGCACCGTTAAGCCTTAACAATTCAGAAAACATGAAGAGCGCCGTAATTGTCATTAGCAAATTCAGCGTAATGGAAAAGTTAATACCCGCAAAAAAAGGAACCAACACAGCTCCAAAATGAACTCCCTTACGCCTGAATTCCTGCATCCAGGAGAAAGAAATCTCGTGTCTCAGGCTTGAACTGAGTTCATCAAAAGATGGATTATCCTCAAGGTTTATATAGTCTAAGACTTTTCTCAAGTCATTGCTATCAACCAGATATTTTGCCTTCTTGCGAACAGGATAATATGAATTGAAACCAATGCTGACTTTTGCAAGTTCCATCATGTCAAGATTGTTCCGGTCGTCTCCAACAACAATCACATCATCCCACGTTATCTTGTTTACCTTTAATATCTGCTCAACTACCTGAACCTTACCATCAGGAGAAGCGAGCAGACCACCAAACTTGCCGGTAAAGACACCGTTATCCATCTTCACATCTATCCCATATCCACAATCCGCTTTCAACCTTTCCGAGAGATGCTTCATCAGGAAATCAGGAACCCCGCTGCTTATCAGGGCTACACAGTGCCCCCTATCTTTAATATAACGAATTGTTTCCTGCGCATGCTTTACCTGCCTCATCTTGTGATAAACCCGCCACAAATCTTCTTCTTTCAGCCCTCTGAACATGACATATACCATTTCAAGTAATTCGCGGATATTTATGTAATTTATACCGAACAAAAAACATAAGTACAAAGTTCGTACATAATTTAAAATACCAAAATGCATAGATAGATGCAGCAGCAACTGACTTTTGAAGATTACTCCATCTGTATCAAAAATTATCAACTTCTTGTTCTTGGTAACCATAAGTATTTTCTTATTATAAGATAATAATTAAGGGATTCAGGAATTGGGTAATCCCTCAATCCTTCAATCTCTAAATTCCTTAATTTCAATATTCCAGATGTTTATATCATAAAACAAGCTATTATAGTAATACTAATTAGTTATGATAAATAGGAGATGCTAAAAAAAAGATTATTCAAATTGAAATGGAAGTAAATACTAGTTTAGTGTTTGACAAATATTTTACCCTTTAGTAATATTTACCGTATATTATTTAGTCAACAATCATTAATTACCTTTCTATTGACGATAGCAGTATCGGGCAAAGGTGGTGTTGGTAAGACAACGTTAACTGCTGCTTTGTCAAAGCTTTTTGCCGATGAAGGGCGTAAAGTTATAGCTATAGACGCTGATAAGAATACGCCTCTGGTTGAATTAAAGGAGTATGTAAAATGACAAGGAAATTTGAGGGAGCCGATCAGGAATCTCTGGATTTACTTAAAAAAATGAAGGATAGAGGAATTGAGAGTTCGTATGACAGGTACGATGCGCAGCAGCCGCAATGCGGTTATGGTAAGATTGGGCTTTGCTGCAGACACTGCCAGATGGGGCCATGTAATGTTGACCCGTTTGGCAGGGGACCTCAGAGAGGTGTATGCGGAGCGGATGCAAACACGATTGCGGCGAGGCATTTTGTCCGTTATGTTGCTGCCGGTACTGCTGCACATTCCGACCATGGCAGGTCAGTTGCCGAGCTTCTCATCGCAACGGCAAGGGGCGAGGCCAAAGGCTACAGGATAACAGACACAAAGAAACTGTTTGAGGTGGCAAAGGTATTTGATGTATCTACCAAGGACCGTAAGATTGAGGAGATAGCCGAGGAAGTCGGAGAGATGGCGCTTGCGGAGTTCGGCAAGGCTTATGGAACCCAGAGATTTACGACCCGCGCTCCGATTAACAGACAGAAGGTGTGGGAAAAACTGGATATTACGCCCAGGGCTATAGACAGAGAGGTGACGGAATCCATGCATCGTACGGGCATGGGCACTGATCAGGATTATAAAAATCTCATAATGCATGCGTGCAGGACATCGTTGGCGGACGGCTGGGGTGGAGCGATGATAGCCACCGAGCTTCAGGACATACTCTTTGGGACTCCGAAGCCTACGCGTGGAACTGCGAATCTCGGAGTAATAAAGGAAGATGAGATAAACATACTCGTTCACGGTCACGAGCCGCAGATGTCAGAGATGGTTGCAGTGGCGGCTTCGGACCCTGAGCTGTTAAAAGAGGCCAGGGCGACAGGCGCAAAAGGGATCAGTATTGCGGGTGTCTGCTGTACGGCGGCCGAGATGCTGATGAGGCATGGCATACCGCTTGCCGGTCATATGAAGTTACAGGAGATGGCGATTGCTACAGGCGCTATAGAGGTTATGGCAGTGGATATACAGTGCGTCATGCAGGGGGATGAAGAGTTATCCCGGCACTAT
>Ga0156324_1006_pt1 | contig 13507 bp, 12 predicted proteins | sample RifCSPlowO2_12_FD_107972 | JGI IMG/M metagenome (GOLD analysis project Ga0156324, IMG submission 107972) | Planctomycetes bacterium RIFCSPLOWO2_12_FULL_40_19
CTTTTAAATGAACCTATCGTGGTTTCAATCAGTGCTATTTCTTTTGAGCCTGTTATTTTTTTTATCAAAGATAAGAAATCTGCGGTGAATCTTAATTCCTGTATAAAATTCAGTTTGTCAAAGCCGACCCTACTTCCAATAACTTTTTTTCTGTCAGCTATTTGATAAATTGACTTATCAATTACATTGTCAGCAATAATTTCCAGTGCCCTGTAAAGATTACTCTTAAACGCTCGTCTACCTTCTCCTGAATATCGCAAAAAATTTATGTGTCTTAAATCGCTTGGGATGTCTTGATAATCTCTTACAATTGCAAGTGTCGGTTTACTTTGCCCGATAGCTGCACCAACTTCAAAATTCATATATGTACTTCTTCTGTTGAAAATAGCGATTATTATGTCAGCTTGCCTTATCCCCTTTAAAATCGTATCTGCAATAGAGAAACCAGCCCCAACTTGTTCGTAATCAATCCAAACATCCAAGCCGAAATCCAAAAGAATAGGCACTATTTCTTCTCGAACAAATTCCTTATCCACGTGTGCATAGCTTAGAAAACATTTAGATTTGTATTTCATGCTTTATTGCCTTTGCCTATCGCTAACCATTGATTATCACAATTAATTGCCCTGATAACTTGAGAAAAGCGCTATTATCAGGTAAAAATATCGTGTAGTATTTAAAAATTACCTTATATTATTTTAAAGCAATTCTTCAGAAAAACAGGATCATCCATGATGCCGACATGTGAAGAATTTTATTACTACGAGCCGGATAAAGCCAACAATAAACTATTTCTCACTTTATCGCAATCCATTTCTTAGCCAAGTAGAGTGGGCAATGCCCACCACAAAACTACAAACTGAAATCTTCAATTCCATAATCCTCAGATTCCCGATCGTTGTCGGGAATGACAATATTGTCATTCCTTTGATTCCTCATTTCCATCTGCGCCAATCAACGTCCCAAAAATATTGCAAATTTAGATTTGACAATCTGTAATGATTGTTGTCTAATAATTTTTATAGAACAAATTTATAATTTTTTATGGTGATAAAATGAATACAGCAGATAGTTTAGTAGAGAAGTTCAGGGATAAAAGATTTAAGATTACACCGCAACGTATGGGGATATTTAAGATTCTTGAGGGTAATCTTGAGCATCCTTCTGCAGAAAATGTTTTCGACAAAATAAAGAAGATTTATCCTACCATATCTTTTACCACCGTTTACAAGACGCTGGATATTTTAGAAAAGATGGGCGAAGTCTTAAAGATTACCATAGATGATGAAAGAAAGCACTACGACCCTAATACGGCTACTCACCATCATATCATATGTTTAGGATGCAACAAAATCTCTGACATTGAGGGGGGGCACATAAACCCGACACTGCCGGATGGAATCCTAAATGAGTTTATACCTTCCAGATATCACGTCTCTTTCTATGGTACTTGTAAGGATTGTTTAAACGAGCAATAAACAAGTCTGAATCGAGCTTGTATAATTTGTTTCATTTTAACAGAAAAAATAGTATAATTTGCGTATTTCAATACTACATGGATTGAATTTCACTTATAAAATTTGAAGGAGATGTTATGGACTGGGGCACACATGTTGTTTTGGCTGCGAAGTTGTTGGAAAGTTGTTCTCTTGATAAAGGCGCTGCAATATATTCAGTAATACCTGTTATAGATAAGGAACCGCCGCATTTTCACAGGGTGTATGCGCATATATTGGAGAATCAACCGGATTTTCTTGATGTGGCAATGGAAGTCTTTAATGGCGGTGGGGCAAACGAACGTGACTTTTCTATTTTAAATCGGAGAAAAGATGAAAAGATAAAGCAGTTCAATACCGAAATAGCAAAACTTCCTTCTGATGATTTTGAAGGCAAGAGAAGGTTAGAGAAAAAGATTTACGCACATAGAAGGATTGTTGAAGAAACACCCTGCTTTATAAATCATGCAGAAGATGCAGTGGATATTGTCGAGGATGAAAGTGTAAGTAAAATCAGTACGGATAAACTTAGCGCTGCAGTTAGTCTCTTGAGCCACACTTATTTTGATGTCTGGAATAATCCTGTACAGATTTTTCTTCCAGCTTGTTCACATTGTTCGGCTCAATGGGAATTCTGGAATAATGTGGACTATATGAAATTCAGGAGTGAGTTTTATAAAACTGAAAATATTATTCCTTTCAGGAAGGAAATAGCAAAAAGTAAGGTATGGGATACGAAATTAAAGCCGGAGGCTATTATAAAGGCAATGATAATTCGCATGGGAGAAATGGGACAACCGGCAATCCCTTACGAAGTTGTAGACATGGGCATAAGGGACATTATGAGATATTTGGATATAGATGATTATCAGAGGGCTGATAATGAGTTGGAATTCTGTCACAAACTGGAAAACGAGATTCGGGAGATCATCTATAAAGATTATCGACGCGAAAAGATTAAAAGCATTTAGAATTGATAAAAGAAGTAGCCGCAACATTCAGGTTGCGTGATTTAAAAGGATCTCCCGGACAATAGTAATTACTTTGAAAGGAATGAGATTGAACGTAAATATAGTTGTGAAAACAATTAAGATTTCATTGTTAAGTACATTCGTAATGTTCTTTCTTGTGTTCTGTACCACAGAAGATGTACTATTTGCTGAGATTGAGACAGGTATAGATGTTGGCAAGAAAGCATCTACGTTTAAACTGTTGACTGTTGACGGTAAGGAAATAGAGTTGGAATCTTTTGCTAAAGACAAGGTTACATTACTGGTTTTTGGCGCTACATGGTGTCCAGCATGCAGGCATGAAATACCGATCCTCAAGGAATATTACAACGAGCTTAAAGATGATGGTTTAAATGTGTTAGGTATCGATATTCAGGAAAGTGCAAAAAAAGTCAAATCCTTTATTGAGAAGATGCAGATAAATTATCCTGTGGTTCTTGATTCCAGTGCTGACATAGCCAGTCTATATAAGGTTGTGGGTATACCCTTAAACATTATCCTGGATAAGAACGGGGTAATAGTATACAAAGAAAACGGACTGCCTGGCAAAGAGTTCTTAGAGAAGTTATTGTAAGTTAATTACCTCAAGACAACCTTGTTAGTTCTGTAAATTATATCTGTTTAAGCGGCGCCTACTCGTTGACATTAAAAAGGAGGGATAGAATATGGTTTTTCAAACGTTAAAGGAAATATTGGATAGGGCTATCCAGAATGAAGACGAAGCTAATCGATTTTATTCTCAAGCGGCAAATACAGTGAAGGACCCTTCGGCGAAGGAATTACTTAATGAATTTGCAGAAATTGAATTAAAACATAAAACTGTATTGCAGAATTTTGATTTAAGCAAGGTTGATGAAGAACACCATACCGTCAAAAAAGCACATGACCTTCACTTAAGTGATTACCTTCTTGATAAAGAAATTACCCTTGATTCATCCATTCAGGACATAATGATACACGCAATGAAGAGAGAACAAAAGGCATATCAGTTTTTCAAAGACATGGCTAAGGTTGTCAGTAGTATTGAAGTAAAAAATCTTTTTGAAGATCTGGCGGCTGAAGAATTAGACCATAAAGGGAGGATCGAGACAGAATACGACGATGTAATTTATAAGGAGTTTTGATAAGTGGTGGGATACGTTATTATTGGAAATGGTGTTGCCGGTATAAAAGCGGCCGAGCAGATCAGGAAGACTGATAGTGATAATAAAATTACAATGGTAGGGGAGGAGAATTATCCATTTTATTACAGGCCTCAACTTCCGGGATATATCTGCGGTTCAGTCGATGAAGGAAAGTTATGGGGAAAAAAGAAGAGCTTTTATGCAGATAACGGCATTACTTTACTCCTCGGACAAAGGGTGATCAATGTAAATGACAGTAAAAATGAAGTTGTTTTAAGTGATAGAACAGTGATTAATTATGATTCGTTACTGATTGCAACGGGCGGTTCTATCAAAAGCAGGAAATATCCGGGTAGTGATTTGAATGGCGGAATTGTTCAATTAAAGACGATAGATGATGCAAAAAACATAAAAGAAAGAATTAAGAATGCTAAAAATGCCGTAGTAGTTGGCGAGGATTTCCTGACTTTATCACTGGCAGAGGCTTTGAATAATAGTGATATTGGAGTAACGTACTTATTGCGAGGGGACAGGCTATGGCCTGATGTGATGGACAAGGATGCCTCTAAGGTTCTTGAGATTAAGCTGCGTGAGAAGGGTATAAAAATAGAGCATGAAACTGATATAAAGGAAATTGTTATTAAAAAGAAAGCCGTTCAGGGCATTATTACCACAAATGATGTATTTTTAGAATGCCAGATTGTTGGCGCTATAGATAAACTGAAACCCAATATAGGCTTTTTGGGTGATAGCGGTGTGAATGTCAGCGACGGTGTTCTGGTAAATAATAATATGCGTACTAATGTTGATAACATTTATGCGGCTGGAGATGTTGCTCAGTTGTCAAATGATAGGGGAAATGATATTCCAAAGATTAACATCAGGTGGCTGAAAGCCTGGAAACAGGGACAGGTTGCGGGTGCGAATATGACGGGCAATGATGCCGAATATGATGATATCTCGTGCATTAGTTCAACACAAGTATGCGGGGTTGACCTGATTTCAATAGGGATTTCAAATCCGTTAAATGGTGGTTATAAAATAATGAGAGGTGATTATCCTCACCCTGAAATTGATGTTTATAAGAAGTTAGTCTTGAAGAATGATACGGTAGTAGGCGCTTTATTTGTTGGCAATGTGCTCGAGGCCGGAGCGATTATAAAGGTCATCAGAAATAAAACAAAATATTCTGAAATTGATGAGACTCTTTTGAAACAGATGTTTGACTTCAATTATCCAAAGAGTCTTTTTCGCGGGTTTATGTGTCCGGTGTGTAAGCTTGAGCTTAATATTTCACCTGATGCGAAGGTTGGGGACAAAATTGTGTGCCCCGCCTGCGGTATCGAACTTAAGGTAACCGAACGGATGCTGAAGTAACAGTAAACGTCATTTATCTGTCATTCCCGTGCCCGCTAGGATGAATCCTTGCCCGACGAACGGCAGGCGGGCGTTCGGGACGGGGAAACTGGAATCTGTTTCTGTGTTAAAGTGGTTGTTATATGAATAGCTGGAAATGTGCTGAATGTGGTTATCAACATGATGCGATGGAACCTCATGAAAAGTGTCCTTCATGCGGTAAGGAATGTGAATTTATAGATGTTACAAATTATATTCCTAAAATGGACAGGACAGGTAGAGAATGTATATGTAAGGTATGCGGGACTGAAGTCAGGGTCATAAGTGAGGGCGGTGGTTTCCTTAAATGTTGTGAGCAACTTATGGTGTTAAAGTAAATTTATAATATATCTATGGAGCAATGCAAAACGAGACAATGGAATCAATATTAAAGAAGGCGGCTGATAAAGAGAATGGCACTTACTTACTTTATAAAAATGCTGCAGACAATGCGCACGATGCTCAAACAAAGGCCGTCCTGATTAAATTTGCCGAAGAAGAACAAAAACATAAACAGGCATTGGAAGAATTTAATATAGAAGACTTAAAGGACCAGAAAATAGATATAACAGAGGACGAGCATCGACAGGGGATAACAGAATTTCTGGTAGATACACATGAAGGCATCGGCGAGGATTCAGACTTTAAGGATGTCCTTGTTTACGCTGCTAAGAGAGAGAAAAAGGCTTTCGGTTTTTACGATAGTATGTCTAAGAATGTGGATGATCCCGAATTGAAAAAACTTTTTGTCTGGCTGGCGCATGAAGAATCGAAACACAAAGAGGATATCGAGGCTTTGTTCTGGGAGGTAATGTATCGCTGATAGACTATCATATACATACAAATTTGTGTGGTCATGCAGTAGGGGAAATGGCCGATTACGTTAAGGAGGCAATAAGCAGTGAACTTGATGAAATAGGGTTTAGTGACCATTTGCCTTTGAATGGTGACAGCGGGAAGGAACAGAACCTTTCAATGGCATTTGATGAACTCCCTGATTATGTAAATGAGGTTATAAACCTGCGTAAAGCATTTCCAGAGATTCGAATCAAGTTGGGAATAGAAGCCGACTATATTCCTGGCACCGAGTCTTACACCAGAGAGCTTTTAACAAAATACCATTTTGATTATGTAATGGGTTCTGTGCATTATATTGGTGAGTGGGCTTTCGATCATCCGGGAGAACGTAAAAAGTGGGATAATAAGGATGTGGATTTAGTTTATAAGGAGTATTTTGAAATATTACGTAAATCAGCCCGGACTTCACTTTTTGACATAATCGGACATTGTGATCTCGTGAAGAAATTTGGCAACCGTCCAACTGATGAACTCTCTGGGGATTTAGATGATACAGCGAAGGTCTTTAAAGAATGCGGAGTAGCTGTAGAGATCAATACCTCTGGCCTGAGAAAACCGGTGAATGAAATCTATCCATCAAGTGAAATTCTTAAGGTGTATAAGAAATACGATATACCTATTGTCTTCGGTTCGGATGCCCATACTCCTGGGGATGTGGGCAGAGACTTTGATAAGGCGATATCACTTGCAAGGCTCGCTGGTTACAAGGAATTTGTAACCTTTGAGAATAGAAAGATGAAGCATCAAAAACTTGATACTTCGACGGCGCACAAACCCCGCCTTTTCAAGGCGGGATAAAAAATCGCCGCTCAGTATCAACCCTGAGCAAACCCCGTCCTTGAGGTTGGGGAAAGTCGAAGGGTTGATTATAGTAAATCAATCTTTACTAGAAAATGTCCTGAAAGATTAAATGATCGGACTGTGTGAATTCAGGCTCAATGCATTGCCGACGAGCGGGAAATTATTATGTACATTTTTCCTGATTTGTATGGGGATAGGTTATGTATTTTCTCAGTTGAATGTTTTTTTTACATACAACAGGGCAGATGGGGAAGCCGGGTTGTCATTACAAGACATAATTGTGACTTTTTATGGGCAGCCTGGCGTGTTACTTATCGAGTCAAAACTCAAGGGTGCTATGAGGGAGCATCTCGATAATGAGTATGATAGGAACAGCCTGATTAATTGGGCTAAAAGGGGCGCCAGAAAAGAGAAATTTAGCGAAATCAAAGGAATCATTATAAAGAATTGTCTGCGATGTCATACTGCCGGAGGGGAGTCGTCATTTGCACCATTTGATAAATTTTCAACCGTCAGTGATATTTTTACAAGAATTAACTACGGAGTACCTGTATCCAGGCTTATAACGTTAAGTCATATTCATATGATCAGCATAGGTGTGATATTCGCATTAAGCGGAATAATCTTTTTGTTTACACCAATTAATGAGAAGCTCAAAACAGCCTTGTTAATATTTCCTTTCGGTTCCCTGATGTTGGATATTTTCTCATGGTGGCTAACGAAATTAACACCTGTCTTTGCCATTACAGTACTCATTGGAGGTGTTTGTACGGTAGTTAGTTTCACTATACAGTTTGTAATTTCCTTACTAACAATGTGGACATCTTCCAGAAAATCTTTGCTTACTTGAATAACTAGTTTAGTATGTCAAAATGAATATACAAATAATTGTTGGGCTTTCCGTTATTTTTCAGTTGAAAGGAGTTTGATTTATGTCTAAAGACGATATGCTTGGGCCATACAGCGAAAAGGTGATGGACCATTTTATGAATCCCAGAAATATGGGTGAGATAAAGGATGCAGATGCTGTTGGGACGGTGGGAAATCCTGCTTGTGGTGATGTGATGAGGCTGTACTTAAAGGTAGAGGATGAAAAGATATTAGATGCAAAGTTCAAGACCTTTGGTTGTGGGGCTGCGATTGCGACAAGCAGCATGGCTACTGAAATGATTAAAGACAAGTCAGTAGATGAGGCATCAAGAATTACGAACGAAGCAGTTGCTGAAGCGCTGGATGGTTTGCCGCCAAATAAGATGCATTGTTCTGTCCTGGCTCAGGAGGCTATAGAAGCTGCAATTAAGAATTACAGGGAGAAAAAGCAATAACAGGCGGTATCTGGCGTGACTTCATAAAGTGTTTACTGATAGAAGTGTAAAAGCGCCTCCACATAAAAATGGAAGGCGCTTTTTTCATGTTTTTGTGTTGGATATAGAAACGGACAGATAAAAATAGAAATTTCAGGTTGTTGATTTACGACTTATTTAATTTCTTATATAAAGACACTTCTCTCCTTGCCTGCAGGAGCATTCCTTTTTCACGATAAACTACCCCCAAATTGTAATGAACATCAGGTAAACCCGGGTTTGACTCAATTACTTTCTTGTATTCGAGAATTGCATCATCGTACAGTCTCTTCTTGCTGTAAACGATAGCCAGGTTGTAATGTGCGGATTCATCATCAGGGTTTAATTCCAGGGTTTTTCTGAATGAAGCAATAGCGTTGTCATACATCTTCTTTTTGTTATAAGCAATTCCAATGTTAAAATGGGCTTCTGCATATTCAGGATTAATCTGAATCGCTTTTTTGTATTGCGAAATTGCCTGTGTGAACATTACTTTCCTTCCATAAACAGCGCCGAGATTATTGTATGCCGCAGCATATTCTGAGTTATTTTCAATTGCCATTTTATACTGTTCAATTGCTTCATCAAACATTTTTTTACTATCGTATGCTACTCCCAGATTATTATGCGCTTCTGCATAATGTGAATTTAAATCCAGTGCAGTCTTGTAAAACGATATTGCTTTGTCTATCATGCCCTGCTTAGAATATACTACCCCAAGATTATTGTGCGCCTCGGCGTAATCAGACCTGGTCTTAATAGCTTTCTGATAATTTGTAATAGCGTCTTCTAATTTTCCATTGTCATCACATATAATACCAAGATTATTATATGCTTCTGCGCATGAAGGATTTATCCCTAAGGCTTTTTTATGTGCATGGGTGGCTTCATCGTGATTTCCTCGTTCCCTGCAAACAATACCGAGAGCATTCCAGGCTTCAGCGTAATCCGGGTTAATTTCAAGCGCTTTTTTATAAGCATCGTATGCTTCATTCCGTTTTTTATTTGCCCTGTAAGCAATGCCTAAATTAAAATAACATGACTCATTATCAGGATTATGTGTTAAAACCTTTTTGAACAGAGAAATGGCTTTTTCGTGTTTTCCTGTGTTATTGTATGAATTGCCCAATTCAAATAAGGCTTCTACATACTTGCTATCAATCTTTAGCGCACTCTTGTAAGCTGAGATTGCATCTTCAAATAACTTCTTTTTGTAATATGCGAGTCCCAGGTTGTAATAAATTTCTGCATTGTCTTTGTTAACATCTGATGCCTCTTTATATTCGGAAATAGCTTCATCGTATTTCTCTTCTTTATAATAAAGAAGCCCCATATTATAATGTGCATCCTGGTTTGTAGAGTCAACGTTTAGGATTGCTTTAAAATTGGAAACGGCTTTGTCATTGTCTCCCTCTTTTTTGTAAATAACGCCAAGGTTATAAAGTGAATTAACGTGGGAAGGATCAGCCTTCAAGGCATTTTTAAATTCTTTCTTTGCATTTGGGACCATCCCTTTTTCTTTGTAACAAAGCCCCAGATAGTAGTGTGCATTTACATCAGAATCATTAGCGTCTATGACCTTTTTAAATTCAGCGATTGATTGATCAGTTAATCCTTTTTTTCTATAAAGAACGCCAAGATTAAATGTTGCATTAATATGCCTGGGATTGAGTTCTATTACTTTATTGTATGTGTTAATTGCCTCATCGGTTTCACCATTATGATCGTAAGATAAACCAAGGTTGTAGAATATGGCTTCGTCATTGGTGTTATATGCTAAGGCTTTTCTAAATTCGGGAATAGCAGAGCTGTAATTCTGCTTTTTGTTATAAGCAAGTCCAAGGCAATAATGAGGAGAATGGTCTTTTGGGTTATTCTTTACAACTGTATTTAGTCTGGAAATAGCTTCATCATACATTCCAATTGTATAATAACAGATTCCAAGATTATGGTTGGTGTCCATGTTATTTTTGTTCAGGTCTATTACCGTTTCCCATTGCTTGATTGCATCTTCAATTTTATCATTGTAATAGGCAATAAGGCCTAATTCGTAATATCCTTCCGGTGCTGTGGGAATTCCGGCTTTTGTCAGTCTTTCTATTTTAGCCTTCAGTTTATTTATCTTTATCTTAGACCTTTGAGATATCTTTACCTTTTTCTTTCCTAACTGTATCAATGCAGGGATGTTCGCGCCTTTGCGTTCCATCTTTAACATTTCTTCCAGGTCTCTCTTCTGCTCCTTCAAAAGGTTTCTTCCTTCTTCATACATGTGATTTACTATGTTTAATTGAGCCTTCAGATCGTCTATTTGTGTATCTTTCTGTTTTAATTTTACCTTAAGGGTTTCTTTTTGAAAGAAATACCAGGAGAAGATTCCCTTTATAAAATCTATAGATTTTGTAAAAAAGGTTTCCCTTATTAACTGAGAAGTGTTCTTATTTTTGTCAGTGAACAAATTTTCCATCTATATTTCTTCCTTTATTACGGCTTGAGCAGTTGCTAAACGTGCAATTGGCACCCTGAAAGGCGAACAGCTTACATAGTCCATGCCGTTCCTGTGACAAAATTCTATTGATGAGGGCTCGCCTCCATGCTCACCACAAATCCCTATCTTCAGGTCAGGCCTTGTTTGCCGTCCTTTTTTGATACCGGTTTTGACTAACTCTCCTACTCCATTCTGATCGAGAATCTGGAAAGGGTCCTTTTCCAATATTCCGAGTTTAGTAAACTGCGGCACAAAAGAACCAACATCATCGCGGCTATACCCGAATGTCAATTGAGTTAAATCGTTAGTGCCAAAAGAGAAGAATTCAGCGTGTTCGGCTATGCGATCTGCAGTTAATGCGGCCCTTGGTATCTCTATCATTGTGCCGATCTTATAATTTATCTTAACACCCTTTCTTGCCAATACTTTATTGGCAACCATTTCAACGTCTTTTTTCAGGAGACTCATCTCTCCAACTGTTCCTACAAGGGGAATCATTATCTCCGGTATAACCTTGATACCTTTCTTTTTTACGGCACAGGCCGCCTCAGTTATTGCCTGTACCTGCATTTGATAAATATCGGGATAGATTATACCCAGACGGCACCCTCTGAGTCCCAGCATCGGGTTGGTTTCATGCAGGCTGTCAACCCTGTCTTTAACTTCCTTAAAACTCATTCCCATTTTCCTGGCAAGTTCGATTTGCAGCGATTCTTCATTGGGCAGGAATTCATGTAATGGCGGGTCGAGGAGCCTTATGGTTACGGGGAGACCGTCCATAATCCTGAAAATCTTTTCAAAATCACTCCTTTGCATGGGCAACAGTTTTCTAAGCGCTCCATTATATAGTTTCTGCGATTCTTTCAGTTGTGCTTGTATTTTCTTTGCTTTGGTTTTTAATAAAGAAAGTTTTCCTTTCGGCGCTTTGGCAAGTTCTGATTCCGTTTCAATGGCAGCCGTCTCCAGGCTGGTTACGTTACCTGCCGTAAGTATCATCTGTCTGACGTAATCAATACGATTTTCACCAAAAAACATATGTTCTGTGCGGCATAATCCTATTCCCTCGGCGCCAAAATCTCTGGCCCTTTTTGCATCTTCAGGTGTATCGGCATTCGTCCTGACCTTAAGTCTTCGAATTTCATCCGCCCATTTCATAAGTTTGCCAAAGTCTCCGCTGAGTGCAGGCTCTACTGTGGGTACTTTTCCCAGCATTACTTCACCCAGGGTACCGTCAAGTGAAATGTAGTCGCCTTTTTTAATAACCTTTCCGCCCGCAGTAAATTCCTCTTTTTTATAGTCTATCTGGATGTTGCCGCATCCTGCCACACAGCATGTTCCCATCCCTCTGGCTACCACTGCAGCATGCGAAGTCATGCCGCCCCTGGTTGTAAGGATTCCCTGTGAGACATGCATACCTCCAATGTCTTCAGCTGAAGTTTCTATTCTCACAAGTATAACCATCTCTCCCTTTGCTGCTAATCTTTCTGCCTCGTCAGCGTGAAATATAACCTTCCCGTATGCGGCTCCCGGTGAAGCCGGCAGGCCACTGGCAATTACATTTCTTTTCGCTTTTGGGTCAAAAGCAGGATGCAGCAGTTGGTCCAATTGATTCGGATCTATCCTTCTGAGGGCAGTTTTTTTGTCTATCAGCTTTTCCTTTACCATATCGACGGCGATCTTTACGGCCGCATGTGTGGTTCGCTTGCCATTTCGTGTCTGGAGCATAAACAGCCTTCCTTCTTGTATGGTAAATTCCAAATCCTGTACATCTCTGTAATGTTTCTCCAAGGCTCTTCTTATCTTTACTAATTTTTTATATGCTACTGGTAATTCCTTTGCCAAATCGCTTATTGGTTTCGGAGTTCGTATGCCTGCCACTACATCCTCGCCCTGCGCATTAAGAAGGAACTCTCCATAGAATTTATTTTCACCCGTAGATGGATTTCTTGTAAAACAGACACCTGTTGCGGAATTATTGCCGGTATTTCCAAACACCATTGCCTGAATATTTACGGCGGTCCCCAATAATCCACTGATACCATATATCTTTCTGTACTTTATTGCCCTTGGATTATTCCAGGAATCAAACACTGCAACGATTGCTTTCTGCAATTGTTCTTTAGGGTCTGACGGGAAACTGGATCCGGTCCTCTTTTTGTAAATAGCGATGAAATCATTGCAGATGTCCTTCAATTGCTCAGCGCTAAGGTCTGTATCATTTTTCACATTTGCCTTTTTCTTGTGTCTGTCCATTATTTCCTCAAAGTCATGATGTTCCATGCCCATTACGACATTACCGAACATATTTATGAACCGTCTGTATGCATCCCAGGGAAATCTTTCGTTCCCGGTTTTTGTAATAAGGCCATGGACGGAATCAGGGTTCAGTCCTAAATTCAGCACGGTATCCATCATCCCCGGCATTGAAGCAGCGGCGCCGCTTCTTACGGAAACTAACAATGGGTTTTTTGCGTCGCCTAATTTCGCGTTCATTGCACGTTCAAGACGAGAGAGATTTCTGTCAATTTCGCTTTGAAGTCCGGCAGGGTAGGTTTTATTCTTTTTATTGTATGCATAGCATGCCTCTGTTGTAATTGTAAATCCGGAAGGAACGGGGAATCCAAGATTCGCCATTTCTGCCAGGTTAGCGCCCTTGCCGCCCAGTAAATCTTTCATATTGGCATTGCCATCAGCGCTGCCGCTATCAAAAAAGTATATATACTTCTTTTTCATAGATATACACCTCTTTTGTTAATTAATATTTCTTAAATTATATTCAGATATTTGTGAAGAAGTTGCTTATAAATGTCTTAGATATTCTCATTTTAGGATAATTTCATGATACTATTAAACAGCTTTTATGTCTAGCAAGAAAAATATTCTGTTTATTATTTTGAAATAAAACCAGAGCTTTGATAACATTATTGCAAATTGCAGGTTGTAATCTTGCAGATTTTGAAGTTAAGGAAGTGCCGAAGGCCTAACTTGATAGTAT
>Ga0156324_1052_pt1 | contig 13310 bp, 15 predicted proteins | sample RifCSPlowO2_12_FD_107972 | JGI IMG/M metagenome (GOLD analysis project Ga0156324, IMG submission 107972) | Planctomycetes bacterium RIFCSPLOWO2_12_FULL_40_19
ATCCTTGTTACCATACTTTGTATCTACTCAATAAAATGTGGGAAATGGTTTACAGTTCAAATACGTTTTTCTACAGCCAAGCTCAATTACTGATAAAATTCTGCCAAAATTCCTATTCTCGGACAGCCTGTAAAGAATTGACCATGAATCTTAATTCAAAAAGGTCTTATGCAAAGTCGGCTACTGCAACAGAACGCTTCCTCGCAAAGTTGTTACGGTGAAGTTTAATCCGTTCAACTTCATGTAATGTCTCGGCAGTAAGATAGCTCTCTCCACAGTGTGAGCAGGTAACAACCGGAACATTTACAATGACCAGCAATTTATCCCCTTTACCATAGCTACGTGTTATGCGGCGGATAGTTGCATCTTCTTTTCCACAGTTATCACATATCATAATTTTCTCCTAATAATACTCTGCTCCTGAAATACTGTTATAATAAACATTTTCCCTGTTGGACTTAACTTTGCCACGACAAAGACATTCATGTCATACACGGTATGCCCTTTAATAAGGTATTTCCATTCACCTGTCTTTTTGTCCTTTTGTCTCTCAACAATTTTACCTGTAAGTATACCTCTCTCCACATCAAAAATGGTCAAACCATCGTCATCCATTTCTTCTTCAGCATGAATTGTCATAACATATCGGTTGGCACAAATTTTATCCCGAAATTGTTTCAATATTTTGTCAAACATAATATACGATTAACAATTGGTAACCGTTCACGGATGTATCACAATAAAACTAGCAAAACCTTATTTGATTGTTAGGTTTTTACAACCCCCTTAATCCCCCTTTTCTAAGGGGGAATACTTTTTCACCCCCTAAAGGAGGCTTGCTTTTATTCCCCCTTAATAAAGGGGGCCAGGGGGTTGTGACTCCTTTCCAAATGGAGTTTACCCAGTTGTTGCATTAACTAAATCAACAATTTGCTTGAATATTGATCTTTTTTATGCAACTACGGGGTTTAGCTGATGTCCCGTGAACGTTTACAACAATTGTAACTATCCATATTATCCATCCCCATGCTTTATTTGCGATTTAATGGTTATGGTATTATTACGTACGAGAGCATCTGAGAATACTTCTTTAGTAAAAACCTCTATTCTTGTTTCCATACTTTCTTATCACGTACTGTTTTTGCCTTTTGCAATCTCTTCAATATCTTATTGTCGTCTCCCTGCTCCAGGTCATTTAATGTATGCTGAACTTCTTCAGAAAAACATCTCAGCGCTTCAATTATTTTCGCCTTATTCTGTTTACAGATACTCAACCATAGTTCAGGGTCTCCTGAAGCAACCCTTGTAGTATCTCTTAATCCGCTGGCTGCAAACTTCCAATGTTTCTCATCAACCACGCCTGCAAGACCGGAAGCAACTAAATGAGGCAAATGACTGACAAATGCCACAATCTCATCATGTTCAGAAGGAGTCAGAATACTTATTTTCGCGCCCAATGCCTTCCACATATTTGATAACTTTGTTATGCATTTCTTTGAATTAAGGCTTGTCGGTGTGAGCACGCAAACACTACCTTCAAAAAGGTCTGATCTTGCTGACTCTATGCCACTTTGCTCTGAACCTGCAAGAGGATGTGCGCCGATGAAGTTCGGTCTGTTTCCATCATATCTACCCCTTATCTCTCTGTTTACCTGAGAAACAATATAATTCTTAGCGCTTCCTACATCAGTAAGAATTGCAGATGCCTTCATCAATGGGATTATTTTTTTTGCAAGGCACGGAATAAGGTCTACAGAGGTTGCTAATATTATAATATCTGCCCGGCTTACGGCTTTTTCAATATTGGTAGTACCTTCGTCTATGGCTTTGATCTTAAGCGCCTTATTTATTGATGCCTTACGATGCCCGACACCTATGATTGACTTTGTCAAACCTCTTTCCTTCAGGCCAAGCCCTATTGAGCCGCCTATCAAACCTGTCCCTATTATGGCAACCACTCCAAAGTTCATTTGGTATTTTTTAAAAAAAACTTAAAGTAATTTTACCCGCCTGTACCTATTCTGGCATGCCCGCCTGAACGTAGTCGGGCAGGCGAAACCAGGATAAATTTTGAATATTGATGTTAACCTTGCCAAAGAATTTTGTCAAATTTAATTAATCTATATTCCCTTGATTTGCATAAAAAAACTGCTAAAATTGCGAGTAAGCTCATTTTAATAACTAAAAGTATTTGGTAAGTAATTTTTAAAGTGGTTTGAGTTATGGCAAAAGAGACACAAAATCTTGAAAACACAATTCTTGAAATAGGACAACGTATTCAAGAACTACAGAATAGCGCCGAACAAGATGATTCATCGGTTCAAATAAAAGAACTGGAAGATCAGAAAACATCCCTTCAGAAAGAAATGTATTCCAATCTCTCCCCCTACGAAATTGTAAAAATCGCACGTCATCACCTTAGACCACCTGTATCCGATTACATAAAAATGATAGTTGATGATTTTATAGAGCTACACGGAGATCGTAATTACGGAGACGACAAAGCCATAACCACAGGTTTTGGCAGCATTGGCGGCAAAAAAACTCTGATAATCGGTCAGCATAAAGGGAAAACGACAAAGGAAAGAATCGACTGCAACTTTGGCATGCCCAATCCTGAGGGATACCGAAAGGCGTTACAGAAAATGAAACTGGCAGAAAAATTTCATTTACCCATAATCACCCTGATTGATACGCCAGGGGCAAATCCAGATATAGGGGCAGAAGAGCGGGGCCAGGCACATGCAATAGCCATAAACATTGCAGAAATGAGTAAGCTAAGAACTCCCATAATCTGTATTGTCATTGGTGAAGGCGGGAGCGGTGGCGCGATGGGAATTGGTGTAGGTGATAAGTTTTCTATTCTGGAATATGCATACTGCTCCGTTATCTCACCAGAAGGCTGCGCTGCTATTCTGTGGAAAAGCAAAGATAATGCAGAGGAAGCTGCGACTGCACTAAAATTGACTGCAAAGGAATTATACAAACTGGGGATAGTTGATGATGTGATCCCGGAACCGATAGGAGCGGCGCATAATAACCCGGAAGAAATGGCTAAGACATTAAAGGAAACAATCGTTCGGTATATAGAAGAACTCCAGGCAATACCTTTAGATAAATTAATCGAGGAAAGATATAAAAAATACAGGAAATTTGGTCATTACCTGGGCGGAGAATAGCAATCAATGCAAAAACACATAACCTTAGTCTTAATTCTTCTGATTAACATTCCCTCCTTTGGTTTTGGCTTTGTGGAGAAATCCCCCGACACAGTACTGATAAAGTACTTAAAAACTCTTTACTCAAATAATCTGGAAGAAACATACGGTTACCTTTCAAAAGTAGACAAAGATACTATAAGCAGGAATGAATTCATAGAGCAAAACAGACTTGGTGAACCTTTTCTTCAAGAAATGGCAAAGACAATTTATTCATTAAGCAAGTACGAAATAAATGAAACAAGAATAAATGAAGATAACGCAATCGTCGACATTACTGTAACTGCCCCGGACATGCCCAGGGTCTTAGCTGAAATCTTTGGCCCTTTTCACGGCCCAAAAGACATGAAAAACCCCCGGGAAGCCACAAGACATATGCTAAGACAATACTTAAAAAAAGGTGATGTGCCCATGGTTGAGGAAAGAGGAAATTTTACATTGGTTAAAGAAGAAGGTACATGGAAAGTCCTTCTAAACCTGAAAAATAAAGAATAAGGCAACTAATATTCAATCCCCCTTAGTCCCCATTTTCCACAGGGGGACTAAGGGGGATTTATCAAAGGGGTAAGGATAAGATGGTGAGACAAATATTATTAGATATTGTGAGAAAAGTTGGGGTCAATGTTAATCAATTGCAAAAGGAGATTGACGAGTGGTTTAAGAATAAATTTGATAAACTGACCAGAATAAAAGAATCTTTCCATGAAATGAGTTCATGTACGTACGAGAATCAATACACAAATTTTGGTAAAGAACGGGAATATTTGATTGACTTACATAAGGGAATTCTCGAAAAAGGAAAGCACGAAACAAAAGATTTGAGAATTCTAATACAGAATATTTTTAACGACTATGATGAAGCAATCCGTAAATACCGTGGAATCATTCCCCTGGACTACTCAACACATATCATTCCCGACAAATCCCATGCTGAAGAAGGGAGAGAAATCGAAGCTGAAATCCTACATTTCTTTCCTTCAAATTGCAAGAGAGAACAAATTATAGAACAAACAACCGAAATCATTAAACACATTCAAGAAACATCCTTTTCTGATACACCAATCTGGGTCAAGGTAATCCAACACAAAGAAAAGTAATTAAAATATGCCCGCATTCAATACACTTAACCTGGCAGTTCTCATCTCTGGCAGTGGAACAACACTCCAAAACCTTATTGACAAAATAGATGATAAAACTCTTAACGCCAGGATTCAAATCGTGATAAGCAGCTCTCCGGATGCTTATGGTATCAAGAGGGCCAAACAAATTAATATTCCCGTAGCTATAATACAACACAAAGATTACAATAACTCAGAGATTTTCAGTAACACAATAATAAAGAAAATTGGAAAATATCCTGTAGATTTAATAATACTTGCCGGTTTCTTACACCTTTTTAAGATACCGGACAAATATGCCGGCAGGGTGATGAACATCCATCCGGGATTAATTCCTGCTTTTTGCGGTAAAGGATATTATGGACATCATGTCCACAAAGCCGTTATTGAAAGCGGGGTCAAAGTCTCAGGCTGTACGGTTCATTTTGTAGATAACGAATACGATTGCGGACCAATTATAATCCAGAGAGTTGTTCAAGTACACGAAGGCGACTCTCCAGATACACTTGCACAAAGGGTTTTTAAAGAAGAATGCATAGCATATACCGAGGCAATCAACCTCTTTGCTGAAGGAAGATTAAAAATTGAGGGAAGAAAGGTTAGGATTTTAAATCAATAATTATGAAAAATAAAAATACATCAAGACTTAAACAGTGCTCATATTTGCTTATCAAAAAACTTTTGTTCGTTTCAATAATATGCCTGCTTATATTACAGAAAAATACTCCTTCCTCCGCAATCTCTATATTGAGGGTTGAACCTTCTGTAATCGAACTTCAGAATCAAGCCTTTTTTAATTTAAGGCGCGGTGACTTTCTTGAAGTCTTTAAAAAATGTGAAGAATTACTGACAATCAACAAAAAGAGTATTCTCGCCTACGAACTGCTGGGAGTTTCATATGCCGGAATCGGAAGATACGACAAAGCGCAGGAATTAATGGAATCTTTAAAAGACGTTGCTAAAAATTCGTCGCTTTTACATCTATGTAAAGGGATGATCTTACATTCCCAACAGAAATTTGATGAAGCAATTGCCGAGTGTCAAGAATCGATAAACATGAACCAGGACAATCCCCTTGCACTCTCTGTCATCGGCAGAATATATATAGACAAAAAAGAATTCGATAAAGCCGAAGAATTCTTAAAGCAGGCGGCTGAGAAGGAACCGGAACTTGCTTCGGCTTACACCGGCCTCGGCGTAAACTACTTGCTTCAGGGAAATATAGGAGAATCTTTCAAAAACTATCAAAAGGCGCTTGAAATCAATCAGGACGAACACATGGCCCGGATGGGTCTTGCCACAATATTCATCGGATTAAAGGGCTATGAAAATGCTATAGAACAATATAACCTTGTAATCAAAAAGTTGCCCACTTTTATAAGGGCTCGTCAGAACCTGGCGGCGCTTTATCTTCAAATAGGCAGGTTTACGGATGCAATAGAACAATCTAATGAAATCCTGAATATTGACCCAGATATAGCGCCCATATATCTGATACTGGCCAGATCTTATTCCTATACCGATAATTTTGATGATGCCGTTAAAAATATTAGAAAGTTTATAGATTTACAGGAATCTTCCTTTGAAGGGTATTACCTTTTAGGAGTATTCCTTATGGCAAGTGGAGACAGCAAGTCTTCAAAGGATGCATTAGAAAAGGCAGGGAAGATAGATGCTAAACAAGGTTACATGATGATAGCCAATGCACTAATTAATCACATTGAAGGTAATTATGATAATGCAGAAGTTTATCTTGAAAAGGCACAAGGGTTAACACCGGAAACCAATAACCCGATGATCAACATATTCTTTACAAACCTTTACCTGACACAAGGAAAGTATAAATTATCAAAAGAGAGTTTAAAAGCATCCGGCGGTTTTATAAATGGATTCAGACCTGATAACCTTGATTTAAAAACTGATAGTGAAATAAACCAGTCTTTCGCCCACACAAACCTTGCAATCTTTTTCTACCTGAATAGGTGGTATGACAAGACAATTAAGATGTGCGATGCTGCATTAACAATCCATCCGGATAATCCTATTACCTTGTATGTAAAGGGTAAATCGTTTATAGATAAAAAAGACTTTAATCAGGCCCTTTCGCAATTTAAAAAGATCGTTGAAATACAACCTGACTTTTTGTCTCCTCATTATGATTTAGCAAAACTTTACCTGATAATGGATGAAACTGATAAAGCTCTTGAAGAATACAAGAAAACAGCAGAGCTGGACCCAAAGGATGCATCAGTCCACCTCTCTATAGGAAATATCTATTCCAGACAAGGAAAAAATGATGAAGCCATAGCCGAATACAAACAGGTTCTAACTCTGGCTCCTGATTCTCCGGTCGGATACAACGAGCTGGCTTATAACTATGCAGAAAGTGAAACCAATCTGGACAAAGGTTTAGAATATGCATTAAAAGCAGCGCAGTTAGCCCCAAAGGATGCATCAATACTGGACACGTTAGGTTGGGTATACTTTAAAAAAAACAACTTTATAAAAGCAATCGAAAACCTGAAGTCTGCAGTCGAATTAGGACCAAACTCGCCTACAATAAGATATCATCTTGGAATGGCGCATTATAAAAATAATGACCTCAACAACGCCTTAAATGAATTTAAAAACTCTTTAGCCATCACGGAAAGATTTAACGAAGTATTCCAATCTCAGGAAATGATTAAATTAATTGCAAGCCAATTGAATCAAACACAAAAGTAAAATGCATAAATACTAAAATAGAATACTATCCAATGGTAAAGGATGATGTTTTATCTGAATACAATTTTAATACTAACAACATAACAATAATTCCCTCCCTTCTGCTTCATTATTTAATTTCCACCCTGGATATAGGTCAGGCATCTTGCCTGACACCTGACTTTAGATATTCAAGCATTTCGTTTGTAACTTGGTAATCACTATTAATTATTCTATATGATAAGCAAGCGCCACGTTCCTGTAAGCCGTTATGCGACACCAGTATACGGATAGTGTAAAGTGGTTTGTGAGTTGTGTTTGTGGATTTGGTAACACTGGACTATTTAGATGAAAAGTATGCCATGTCACAGTAGCGTAATGGCGCAACTGTGCAACATGACACATTTCAGAAAAAGATATTATTAATGATTTTCAGGAATGATGCTGGTAAAATATTTTGATAAGGGGGTTAAGTTATGAGATATAGAAAGATTGCATTTAAAATATTCATTGGTATCTTTTTTCTTACGTTCACTTTCACTCCTCTGTGGTCAGGTGAACCGGGAGACGTCGTTAAGGAAGTCATCCTTAAGGATATCTCTTTGAAGGACGGAGGAAACACGAAGGAACGTAAACTAAAACTCTGGGAGGAAATTTCACCTTTATTCAACTTTGAAGAAATGGCCAAAAGAGCTATGCGGAATCATTGGGAAAAACGTTCACCTGATGAAAAAAGAGAGTTTGTCGGATTATTTGCCAATAACATTAAAGCTGCTTACATTAGAAAGTCCGGCTCTCGTTTTGGGGAAAAAATCATTTCTCTAATGGAAAAACAAGGTAACAAATTTGCAAAAGTACAAGTCGGACTTATTAATAAAACTGAGGGAAAAATGTCAGCAGATTTTTTCCTGCTCAGAAAAAATCTGGAATGGAGAATTTATGATGTGGTTTTTGAAGGGGTAAGTTTAGTCAGCAACTACCGCCGTCAGTTTAATAGTTTTCTGAGTAAATCTTCTTACGAGGAATTGATTCAAAAGTTGAAGCAGAACAGAGCAAAAATGGACATGGAAATCTAAAGGTTTCCGCTACAACGGTTAAATAAAAGGCTAAGGCCTTAATTCCTTAAGGCTTAAAATGAAAGTTTCTCATTTTTTACGACTTCGTATTCATCCCTGGTATTCAGGTTTTTAATTGAGTTCTTAAAACTGTCAGACGTGGTCAGATTGTCCAATTCTACGACATTTACCTTTACGTGAGGAAAGAAACTGATTATCCTCAGGTTGTTACTGTCAAGTTCTTTCTTGATTGGATCAATACAATTCTTTGAGTAGAATGCATGTAACGGTTCTAAACCTCTTTCACTTTTTGGGACGACAACATCATATTCTCTTGTAAAACCTTTAAGATACTTTATCAGTCCAATTTCAACAAAAGGCATGTCACATGCAAGCATAAAGGTGTACAAACTGCTGGAGTTAATGAGGCTGGTATATATGCCGCACAGCGGCCCTTTGTCCGGATAGATGTCCTTAAAGACAGGCAGGTTCAGATATTCATACTCTGATGGTGTATTGGCAGAAATGAAAATCTCATCAAACATTTCTCTGAGCAAATTTATTTGTCGTTCTATGAAAGTCTTGCCCTTAAGTTTAAGAAACGCCTTATTAGAACCCATTCTGCTACTCTTACCACCAGCAAGAATTACTGCTGTCATAGATGTTACCTCTAATTGAAAAAAGTATTACCCAAAAAACACCCTGGCGAGATCATACCAATAGTCGTCAACCGTTTTATATTGTCCCATTATCTCCTTTAGCTCTATGGGTATGATTTCATTTCCCCTCAAGACGACAATCTTCCCAAATTCGCCTTTATGTATTAATTCCATTGCGGCTATGCCAAAGCGGGTACCCAATATCCGGTCGAAGGAGGTAGGGGTGCCTCCCCTCTGGGTATGGCCTAATACTGTACATCGTGTCTCAAAACCGGTACCTTTTTCAATCATTTTTGCCAGGATTGAACCTACACCTCCCAGCATTACATGGCCATATGCGTCTTTTTCAGTACTTTGAAGAATGTACCCGCCTTCTTCTTTATCTTCAAGAGGCAGCTTTATACCTTCTGACACGACTACTATGCTGAAGTTTCTGCCGCGCTTATGCCGCCTTTTGATTATTTCATAAACTTCTTCCATATTGACAGGTTTTTCCGGTATCAAGATAATGTCAGCGCCTCCGGCAATGCCTGCAAACGTAGCGATCCATCCCGTATGCCTCCCCATAACTTCTACTACCATCACTCTATTGTGTGATTCGGCAGTTGTGTGAAGCCTGTCTATAGCCTCAGTTGCTATATTTACGGCTGTATCAAAGCCAAATGTATAATCAGTGCCCTGTAAATCGTTATCTATAGTTTTAGGGAGGCCAACAATGTTGACACCCATCTCAGACAGTTTGAAAGCAGCGCCCTGAGTGTCTTCTCCTCCTATGGTCGCAATAGCATAAAGGTTGAACTTCTTGATATTTTCCAGGATTCGTTCAGGATCGCCCTTATTATCTTTCCCAAAAGGGTTTGTCCTGCTAGTGCCAAGTATAGTGCCTCCCCTGGGAAGTATTCCGGATACACTATTCATATCGAGTTCTTTAATATTTCCATCTATCAAACCCTTCCACCCTTCCAATATACCATACATTTTGTAATTGTAGTCTTTTATACCTTTTCTGACAACTGCACGGATTGTTGCATTTAAACCAGGGCAATCACCGCCTCCTGTTAAAACACCAACCTTCTTCATGAAATCTTTCCTCCAATTTTTAGGTTAAGAACGGGTTATGTTTTCTTTCATTTTCTATTGTTGTTGATGGGCCATGTCCGGGATAAACTATAGTGCCGTCACCCAGAGGAAAAAGCCTTTCTTTTATTGAATTGATCAGCGTTTCGTAGGATCCTCCGGGTAAATCTGTCCTTCCAATCGAGCCTGCGAACATGGTGTCGCCAACAAAGACATTATTATCTATGTGATAGCAGACACCGCCGGGTGAATGCCCGGGGGTATGAATTACATTGATAAATTTATTACCTAAAGATATCTTATCTCCGTTATTGACAAATTTATCAACTTCCGGTTTGGGAATAGGGTTTAGTCCAAATGCGGTAGCCTGTTTACTAACATTGTTAATAAGAAATAAATCCTCCTTATGCAGAAAGAAATCTATCTTGAAATGCTCCTGTATCGTTTTCACACCGCCTACATGGTCAAAATGTGCATGAGTATTTATGATAAATCCGGGATTGAGGCCTTCTTCATCTATGACTTTAATGATTTCATCTGCATTATCTCCCGGGTCAATAATGGCAGCCTCTTTAGTATCTTCGCATCCCAATATATAACAATTTACATCTAAAGGGCCTACTACAACAGTCTTAATTATCATTATGAAGTTATCGAAAGAATTCTGAAAAAGTAAGAACGTTTATATTAAGCATAAATATAGTATTTGTTCAACTAATAAATACGGGTTTTTTACTTCATTTCCGCTATTTTTATGTTATTATAACTTACTTATAATATTCCGCATAAATTCTAATATTTCCAGGGAGACAGACTATGATAGTGGCTGAGTCAAAACCATTTAAAGAAATATATGAATTGGTTAAAGACTTCAGTAAAATTTGTGTAATCGGCTGCGGAGACTGTGTAACTGTATGTCATACAGGCGGACAGAAACAGGTAGAAGAACTTGCATTAAAATTACGCATTGCGGCAAAAAGAGATGGCCGAAATCTTGAGGTAAAGGAAGAGACTGTATTAAGACAGTGTGAACAGGAATTTGTAGAACCAATAGGTAATTATGTTAATGATTACGACACAGTAATTTCTATTGCCTGTGGTGTTGGAGTGCAGACATTAGCAGAGAAATATACGCCGGTCAGGGTAGTTCCCGGACTTAATACCACCTTCATGGGAGCGCCCGTAGAACCGGGATTATTTTTAGAAAGATGTGCCGGTTGCGGTGATTGTGTGCTGGCTGAAACAGGTGGATTCTGTCCCATAAGCAGATGCTCAAAAAGTTTGCTCAACGGACCGTGTGGCGGTTCGGTAGGAGGCAAATGTGAAGTGTCGGAAGATATACCCTGTGTATGGAATCAAATATATGACCAACTTGATAAACAGCAAATGATGCATTATATGGATGATATCAGGCCTCCAAAGAAATGGTCGGTAAGTACCGGAAGTACTCCACGCAAGTTAGAAATCAAATATCTGCAAAAGGAAGTGAAATAAATGGAACAACCAGTCAAGATTAAGGAAGACGTTTATTGGATTGGCGCACTGGATCCCAACCTCGTTATATTTGACATAGTTATACCTACCAAGTACGGCACAACTTATAATTCCTATCTGGTTCGCGGTGAAAAGATAGCTGTTATAGATACTGTAAAGGCATATTGTGTAGATGACTTTATTTCAAAAATCAGATCGCTAGTCAGGCCGGAGGATATCGATTACATAATTATCAATCACACAGAGCCTGATCATTCAGGTGGTTTGATTAGATTGATGGAGTTAGCGCCTGATGCAATACCTGTATTTTCCAGAGGGGCCAGAACTTTTGTGAAGAATATTCTACACAAAGAATTTGAATACAAAGAGGTGAAAGATGGCGACAGTATTGACCTCGGGGGCAAGGTGTTAAAGTTCATATCCGCTCCATTTCTCCATTGGCCTGATACTATGTTTACGTACCTTGAAACCGATAAGATACTATTCCCATGTGATGCGTTTGGTTCACATTATTGCAGTGATAAAAGATTTAACGATGAATTGAGCTCCAAGGAAGATGCCTTTAGTGCATACAAATTCTATTACAATACGATTTTAAGGCCTTTTAAACAGCACGTTATTAATGCCCTGGATAATATAAAGGATATTGATATAGAAGTTATTGCTCCCTCCCATGGTCCTATACTGAGAGAAAATGTAGAAAAGTATATAGATGCTTATAGGGAATGGTCGGGAAAGACAAAGAAAAATCCTGACAAGAAGAAGATAACGGTCATATATGTATCTTCATACGGTAATACAAAAAAAATGGCAGAAGCTATTTATAGAGGAGCATGCCTTCCCGGTACAGATGTATCACTTTATAATGCAGCAGATACTGATTTGGAGGTTTTACTTGATGAGATTGAGGCCTCTGATGAAATTCTCCTGGGCACGCCCACACTGAATGCAAAGGCGCCGAAACCCATATTCGACATTATTTCAAGCCTTGTGACACTGAATATCAGGGGAAAAGCGGCGGCTGTTTTTGGATGTTACGGGTGGAGCGGCGAAGCCGTGCAGATAATTGAAGATATCTTAAAAAGTTTGCGTTTCAAGATAGTTGCTGAAGGTTGTAAGTTAAGGATGATACCTTCTGAAGAAGCGCTGAATGAATGTGAAGAATTTGGCAGAAAGTGTGCATCAGCTATCAAATGCCCTGATTGAATAATCAATGTATTCGCATGGTTGCCCACGAGCGATTCACATTATATCTGTTAGCTATGAAAAACTGGAAAATGTTTTTGCCGACTTTATGATCAAACTACAAGATTTTACCACAAAGAAAGAAGCCACAGCTAATATTCTAACTGTGGCTTTTTAATACCAACTTTACACAGGGTCTGACAAATCCGTGAATTCAGTAAATAACCTTTACAGAGCCTTCATAAACTCAACCAGATCCTGTAGTTCCTGATTAGACAGATGTGATGTAATACCATGCATATCCTTTGTAGTAGCTGTATTGTCTATTGTAGCCATCAACGTCTCAGCGCTGCCATCGTGGAAATATGTGCCTGATGCATAAATATCTCTCAACGTAGGCGTATCAAACTCTTTTACAAGATCCAATCCTATAATTGGCACGTCGTACTCTTCTCCATAAGGATCGACGCCTTTCTCCAGAGCGGCTGTGTTAAATACAGCGCCAGGGGTTGTCCTGAATCCATCCTGACCAACTCTTCCGGTTCCAACGTCATGAGTCTGTGCATCGCTGAACAGTGCACTTGGATTCTTTGGATCGCCAGGATGGCACTCAATACATCCAACCTTAGGATCACTGAATACTTTCCAGCCTCTCTTCTGCGCTTCTGTCAATGAACCATCTTCATTCCTGAAAGGACTTCCTGCGAACTCCAATTACCTGATGTAAGCAATCAAAGCCTCTAACCTCTCAGGTGAGAAATTCTCACTTCTGAATACAAATCCAGGGTCACGTCCGCATAC
>Ga0156324_1145_pt1 | contig 13246 bp, 14 predicted proteins | sample RifCSPlowO2_12_FD_107972 | JGI IMG/M metagenome (GOLD analysis project Ga0156324, IMG submission 107972) | Planctomycetes bacterium RIFCSPLOWO2_12_FULL_40_19
CCGAGAATGCAAAATTCAAAAAATCAGGTATTATATTAAAGGACTTATGACACGAAAATTTGCTAAAATACCAATTCTCGGACAGCCTGTTGATTAGTAATTATTGTGTGGAAGGTCTCCCGTTCAGGTTTACAACCCACATCCCACAATTTGACGAAATTATTGAGTTGAGTAGATTGGGTTAAACGTAAGTAAAACCCAACAGTTTATTGAGTTTCACGAATGGCCATCGTTGGGTTTCGCGCCTCAACCCCACCAAACTGTATCCCGAATCGGCAATTGAATATTATGGTTGCTTTTTGTTATGCTTTGAATCAATGATATTTGAGATACTTGGTGAGATTACAAATAGAGAAACAATTGCATATGGAAGTAGTATTCGTATACTCCCGCTTTTGCTTAAACGATATGGGAAAGGACGTTGGAGAAAATTGAAGGGGATTGCTCAAGTTCGTCTGGCTGATGATACTATACGGCTTGCCGAGGTTCATTGGTTTGAAGCACATGGCATTGGGAAAAAGAAAATGAGAATTAAACGGTTTTTGGATTAGAAAACGAGTATGGTAAAACGCAAAAAAGGAACGTCGCAATTTGCAATTTGTATCAATACGGATGATTCTGATCTGTTGACTCTGCACAAAATTTATCGGATTTTATCTGATGAAAGCGCAGCGCGATCAGGTTACATTCGTGTAATAGATAATGAGGGTGAAGATTATTTATATCCGTCAGAATACTTCATTTTCGTTGATTTCCCACCCGCAATAGAGCATGCCTTATTACAGACTTCTTCGTGAGTTGGGAAAATAACGGTTTAAACGGTTCAAACCGCGTCTATTTACTGGGAATTCTGGGGACAATATATGTAGGCTATAAGGAAAGGCTAATTGGTACAAGTACATAGTATACTAACCCCCTATAAATAGTAGACAGTCAATTTAACGGAGATGTTATGCTGTATCTCGTAGAGATACGGTTAATTTTATTCCAGATTGGCATGTCTCTTTGTCATTTCTCCTTCTTTTCTGTTGAGCAAGCGTACGAGAGTTAAGATCACAGCATCAAGGTACACAAGACACGCTTGTTCAAACAATGTATTTCGAAATTGCGAAGTAAGCTGAGATTGTATAACCTGATCGGTTTCCCTTGCTGGAATTTCTACAGTTAGGGCTGCGTAATTAGATAATTCAGAGCCCGGATGCGCAGTGATTACGACAACCAGCGCATTCAGGCGCTTTGCAAGTCCCGCAATATGGCAGGTAATCGAAGTCGTACCGGAACTGCTGCAGGCAATAAGCATGTCGCCCTTATCAATGTTTGGCGTTGTCGTATCTCCGACTACATGGCATGAAAATCCTATGTGCGTCAGGCGCATGGCAAACGTTCGGGCAACTAACCCGGAGCGTCCCTGACCGGTCACAAATATATTCTTTGATGAATTGATTGCCTCAACAAACTTTTTAAATTCTTCTTCCTTTATGCCTTCCAATACGTAATCTATTTCGTTTATTATAGTCTTGGTGGTGGCCTTAATGCTCAATTCGTTATTTTTGGATTTCATATTCTTCACAATAGTTTAAAGCAAATTCTATCAATTAAATATAATAATTTCAAGAAGCAGGTGTGCTGGATTTGTAAAAAGGTGATTTCTACCTGACCCTGATAGCCTATAATAAATCCTTATACCATTTTTCCCTTGACTTAAATATTAAGCCCAACTACTATAACCACTTAAAACTTCCACGTTCTGTTAAATTGCCATACAACCTGCCCGACTACGTTCAGGCGGGTATGACATATACCTCATCGATTGATGGATATGCTTTCATAAAATCTTGAAATAAGGTAAAGGTATTTATTAAAGAGACAAGAGGTTTCCTTTATCATTTCGAAATGGGTTATTTCTATAAAATTGTTGTATGAAAGGGTTGTCTTATGAAAGAAAAAGAGCATCGAAGCAAAAAAAATCGTAGAGAAGAGACGAAACGTAGGAATTCTATCGATCGTAGATGTGTATCAGACAGGAGAGATGGAAAAGATAGAAGGCTTTAGGCAATAGACGAAAACGAAAGGTTCTCTCGCCCAACTGAAGGACGTCTGCCCCGCCTGCCCGCCCGTCTGCGCCGTTCGGACGGGTACCTATTCGGGCAGGTTGTCCCAACAGACCATTCGGATATTTAGTCTGATAGATATTGGCGCTGGCTAACGCCTGTTATTCCGGAAGATTTGATTACCCCTCCCAGCCAGTTGCTTATCTGGCTGGCTAACGGATTTGCCGGGAGGGCAATCTTTTGGGGCCTATTCTAGCTTCCCAAGCCTTTTAAACTAAAGAACATTATAGCAGTATAAATAACCACGAATACGGCAACCATAAAAAAAGTCTTCATGATACGCACCCCCTCCACATACAGTATTAAATAAAAAAACCCTGGCCGTCCTGGATACGGACGCACAGGTATATAAAAGGCTATTTGAAAAACTGTTGGAGCAACCTGATTTGTTCTGTCTGTATGTTCTTATGATATGTGAAATAAATGCAACCCTATAGCGTAAGGTTACTATTATTTGTGAACGGAGGCCTGAAGAGTGAAAGTTTGTGTAGTTATGAAGATAGTCCATCGTATTGTACCGTTTTAAGATTATTACAAAAAGATAACATAGCGCTTCTCTCTCTTATTCCTCTAAGCAACATCAAAATTATCTTATTTTTGCCTTGTTTAATCTATTGGGACAATATACTAATTACAATTTTTTTCCGCCTTAATACAAAAAATTAAGCACCTTACTTTGTTATGAATATGAGGGTGTTTTTTACTATTTTATACCCCTTCTTGACTTCCGGCTATTTCCATAAAAACAAGGCAACCGTAATGTCTTTGGTTACTTATGCTTATTGAATATTGCCATGTTTTACAGGCTGGTGAACTGTATTTAGTAAGCAACGCATAGGGCACATGTTCATTGCCTTCGGCTGAATATACATCGGAAGTCTTGATCGTAGCTCTCATATTTTTCCACCCTGCTTTATGGAATTTTCCCCGCTAAACTTACAACCAGAAAAGGGTTACCATTCATTGATAGTGTAAAAAGAATTATTAATTGCAACATCTATCCCATATTTTTATATTCACCTATTTATATATTGCTGGTAAGTAGTTAAAAGGTGCTACATCAGGATATCTCTATTGCTTCATCTTAAAATAACAATGCCTTCTTCGTCCCAGATAATACATAAGCGGCTGCCTTCCCCAAGGGGCGACATTGAATATATCTATAACGATGAACAGATTATCATTGTTGATAAACCTGCAAATATACTGTCAGTGCCTGGCAGGACACCGGAAAAACAGGATTGCCTCATTCACCGTGTTCAGAAGCGTTTTCCCAAAGCCCGTATCGTACACCGCCTGGACTTTTCTACTTCCGGCCTCATGGTTATTGCACAAAACCCGGAATCACACCGTGAGCTGAGCCGTCAATTTCAGAATCGTGAAACCGAAAAAACCTATGTCGCAAAAGTATATGGCTGTCCGGATGAACCATCCGGTGAAGTGAATCTGCCATTGCGTTGTGATTTGGAGCGGCGCCCCCTGCAGATTATCGATTACCAACAGGGTAAAACGGCTCAAACTTTCTGGCAAATTCTTGAGAGATATGAAGACAGTTGCCGCATGGAGTTGACCCCTGTTACGGGACGTACACACCAGCTCCGTGTACATATGCAGGCGCTGGGACACCCAATTCTTGGTGATGAGCTTTATGCCCATGAAACAGCATTTGCAATGGCCGATCGGTTATTCCTGCACGCTCAAGAATTGATTATCACACACCCGACAGACAATAATCGTTTGACCTTTCTTAGCGCCATCGTACCTTTTTAATTTAAAGAATTAGATACAAATTACGGTGGCCAGACAATTTTAACATAAAAGTAAACATCCTCTGCCTGGCAGCTTGTCTCTCCGCTCTCAGGCCGTTTAAAATATAAATCAACCCTTGATTTAAAATGGGTTAAGGGTTATCCTTTTATATGGAAATTATTTGAAAATTCAGGTTTATGTTGCCGAAGAAAAATAACGGGAACCCAATAAGGAGAAGAATGGAAAATGACTATACTGATTGAAGAACTTAAGAAGGAACATTCGGAAATCGTTGCCGCTCTCAACGAAGTCAAAAAACTTGGTATTCTTTCAAAGGAAGGACAAGATAAGCTCATGTCTCTAGAAGCGAGTTTGCTTGCACATCTCGAAATGGAGGACGATCAACTTTACCCGGCGCTCAGAAAAAAAGCAAAGCATAATAAAGATCTAAAAAATACATTAGATTTATTCATAATGGATATGGAGAATGTATCAAAGATTGTACGGGGTTTTTTTGATAAATATTCTGAAGAAATTTCGGGTGAGGAAGTCCAGAAAGACTTTGATATCCTATGTGCAGCCCTTAGCAAAAGGATAAGCAACGAAGAAGAATCTCTCTATGAAGAGTATGAATACATGAGTCGGTAATTTATTCAAATTTCAGAAACCCGCTGAAAAGCTTGCTGTCTGACAATCACTATATTTAATTATTTCTACTTAGAATTGGTTGTAACTACTGCTGTTTTTATGTTCATGTTGATTCAAAAAACAAAATAGACAGAGACGAAGTGATTTGTATGAGAAACTTTTGCACACTTGTAATAGTGTTTACAATACATGTACTATTTTCGCAAACTTATGTCCAGTCACAGGAAGTGGAAAAACCTTTTCCGTATGAAAGTTGGAAATATTTATACGAACCAAAATGTTCAAAATGCCATACACTTGAGCGGGTCTTTGCTGATCCAAAGACTGAAGATGAGTGGAGAATTTGTGTAAATATAATGATTCAAAAGAGCCCGTTGTGGATCACACAAGAGGAAGGAGAACAGATAATCGCAGAAATCCTTGGGGCCAAAAAGGATGTGGTAGGTTCTTTCCCTAAGAAGAAACAATATGATGATGCTCGATTACTCTTTATAGACAGGTGTACAAAGTGTCATTCTATGAACAGAATACTTTTAGCAGATAAGACACCAGAAGAATGGAATGAAACCGTAAAGAGGATGAGAGATAATGCCCCAGACCTGTTTCTTGATGAAGACCTCCCAGTCATTACAGAATATCTTATTAAAAGAGGGACAATTATGCGTGATGACGTTGCAGCGAAAAAAGTAGTAGATAAATGTCTGATATGCCATGACGCAAACAGAATATTTCTGGAGCGCAAAACAAGAAGAGACTGGGAAGAAACCGTTGCTGATATGCGCTTGTTAGCCAGGGAGGAATTGAAAAAAGATTGGTTTACACACCATGAATTCAAAGTCATTGTTGATTTACTTGTCAAGACACAAGGTCTTGAACCAGAGGATAGCGGTGCAAGCAAAAAAGAAGCGGGAAACGAGAATCAAAAAAGCAGTAAGCAGTAGGCACAAAATTTTACAAAAAAACATCTGGGCTTTATATGAGGATTAACTATGCAAAAGGGCAAAAGGTTCAACCACAAAAATACCTCTCCTCTCAACAATCCAGTCAGCCAAAGAAGATAATGCTGATATTTCCTCCTGTTTGGTATCCATCCGAACCTTATTTTACTGTAAAAGAAGGGCTTGGTATTGAGGATGCTGAGCGGGTTCTCGGAGAATTTGAACGAAACCATTATAAGGGATGGGATTTAAGGGTTTATATTCGGGAATACGTCTTTTTGTATGTAGCCCATTATGGAACCATTAAACTTCCGTTCCTTCAATTCAGGGTCTAACAAAAGTAAAGGATATAAAAACAAAGCCTCCGATACCATTTTACAGATATTGGAGGCTTTCACGTCTTCATTATAATAATATTTTATAATTACCCTATATTTTTATATGCAACCTTCTCTCGACAGCTTTTACAATAAAATATATAAGCGTACTTTATAATATACTTATAATTTGACAACATTTGAGGCCTTAAAACCTTTTTGGTCTTCAACAAGTTCAAACTCTACTTTATCCCCTTCCGCAAGACTTCTAAAACCATCGCTCTGGATTGAGCTATGATGCACAAAGACATCGTCTCCATCCTCCCGGGAAATAAAGCCAAATCCCTTCTTGTCGTTAAACCACTTGACCGTACCTTTTGGCATACTGAAAATCACCCCCTCTTAATATAATAATGATATAACAATAAAAAAAGGCAACAAGGTAGTAACCCCTGTCGCCTTACTATTAAGAAATGTATAATATAATGTGTCATTTACAATACAACTGAAAGATTACTGATACTAAAGATTGCAAGATAATAACAAACATTATTTATGAAAGCAAGTGAAAATAATAATTTATTTAATCCAGATACGCAAAATAGGCGATCCTATTATTTTATCAAAAGATGGGTTTTGCACTTTTACATGGCTACTGATAAGGCTTTTTCCAATGCTTCCGGCACTTTGATCGGGAGAAACCATTCTGATGAATAGCCGTAATCCTCACCGCTTTCATCTCAATATACTTATTTGGATAATTAATCTCTGTTTTACAACCTTTAATTTGTAAAATCGAAAATTTACAGATATAATCAAGAAGTTGACATAATAGGGGAAAATTTTATCTATTTATTGAGAAGTTACAAAAACATGCAGTTCTAAACAAACACAAAGACAAAAGATTCAATGACCAAATTTACATTTTATATATTAATAATAATTTTAATCATATATATCGTAAGCCCACTGGATTTACATCCGCTTATCTTTGACGACCTTATTGCATCCGGGGTTTTGTACTATATATGGCAAAAGTTCACAAAACAAAAAGGACAGAGAAATTATTATTCCAGGGGACGGTCACAAACAAATACAAAGGCGAAACCTTATAGTGAAATGAGTTTGGAAGAGGCACACAGGCGGTTGCATGTAAGGTCAGATGCCCCATGGGAAGAGGTGCAAAAAGCATACAAGGAAAGAATGGCCAAGTCCCACCCCGACAAAGTTTCACACCTGAGTGAAGAACTTCAGAAAAAGGCCAAGGATCTTACACTTGAAATTAATAAAGCCTACAATATTATCAAAAGTTATAAAAAGGGTTGATCACTTTCCCTCATCGCTTACTAAATCTTATCTAAATTTATGTAACATCTGAAACACTCAGGTCTTTACATGCTGCACATTTTCCACCATAAGCCTTGAGATGGCCTTTGCAAATGCGGCAGAGTCTTTTGGTTTTGAGCCTTCCAGCAAAAGCGCCTGATCATAAAGGAGGTCTGTATAATCCTCCAGGACCTTGCTCTTCCTGTCTTCTTCAAATATCTTATTCATGGCTTCAAAGATCGGGTGCGACGGATTAATTTCCAGGATCCTTTTTCTTTCAGGCACGTCCTGGCCCATAGATTTTAAGAGCTTCTCCATCTGTGGGTCCATCTCTCCCTCGTCGCCGACAAGGCAGCAGGCAGAATCTTTCAGCCTCCCCGAAAGCCGGACTTCCTTTACGTCATCAAGACGGTCCTGTATAAGGTCAAGGAGTTTTCTGTATTTTTTCCCCGACTTCTCCTTCTCCTCTTTTTCAGATTTGTCCAGAGTAACATCACCCTTAATGGCAGATTTGAACTTCTTCCCCTTATACTCAAAACTGCTCATGATAACGTCATCAATATTTTCAAGCATAATGAGTACCTCGTAATCCTTTTCCTTAAATGCTTCAAGGTAGGGAGACTTCAATGTTTCATCCAGAGACGTACCTGTAATATAATATATATCTTCCTGGCCTTCCTTCATATTATTAACGTATTCCGGAATGGTTCTGAATTTATCCTTTTCAGTTTTTGTGGAAGGGAAGAGAAGGAGTTCTCCAATAGCCTCCCTTCTGGGGAAATCCATATGAACACCTTCCTTCAGGACCCTGCCGAATTCTTTGTAAAAGTTCACGTATTTATTAAACTCTTTTTCCTTCATATCACTTAATGTATCAAGCGCCTTCTTTGTGATACTGTTTTTTATCACTTCAATCTGCCGGTTGTTCTGCAGTATTTCTCTTGAAACATTTAACGGTAGATCTGAAGAGTCCACCACCCCCTTTACAAACCGCAGATATGGCGGTATTAACTCTTCACAGTGATCAATTATTTTTACCCTCTTGACATAAAGAGTCGGGCCGATTTTGTACTCTTTATAATAGATATCGACAGGCCTCATTGAAGGAATGTAAAGAAGGACCGAAAACTCTGAAGCCCCCTCTGCCTTGTAGTGAATTACCTTTGCCGGCTCTGTAAAATCATGAGAAACGTGTTTGTAAAATTCATTATACTCGGTTTCGGTTATGTCCGATTTATTCTTGAGCCAGATAGCCTTTCGTGAATTCAGGGTTTCTTCTTCCTTTACTTTGACCTTCTGAGTTTTATCCAGTTTGCTTTCCTTCTCCCGTTCAATATCCATTGCGATAGGATGCTCGATAAAATCAGAATATTTCTTGACTATGCTTTTTATCTCCCACTCGTCCAGATATTTCTTCTCCTCTTCCTTGAGATGAAGGATTATGTCAGTACCTTTATTTTCTTTTTCTACCTCTTCCACTGTAAAGGAACCGTCCGCGGTAGATTCCCACTTAACACCTTTTTTATCGCCTGTGCCTGCCTTTCTTGAAACTACAGTAACCTTGTCCGCAACCATAAATGTTGAATAAAACCCGACTCCAAATTGACCAATCAGTTCAGGATTGTCTTTTACCTTCTTGCTTTTTAAAGCAGCAATAAACTCTTTTGTCCCGGAATGAGCAATCGTACCAAGTTCCTTAATCGTTTCATCTTTAGTCATACCGATTCCGTTATCACTGATTGTCAGTATGCCGGCATCTTTGTCAGGAGTGATCTTAATCTTCCAGTCCTTTTCACCTTCAAGTATTTCTTTGTTTGTTAAAGACTCGTAATGCGCCTTATCAATGGCATCCGAGGCATTGGAAATAACTTCTCTCAGGAAAATCTCTTTATGAGAATAGAGTGAGTGCACCATTAAATCGAGGATCTGTTTTATTTCTGTCTTAAATTCTAATTTTTCGACTGTCATAATAATTTACCTTCCTACACTTGACTTGGTTGTTTGCTGGAAATAAATAATTTAAATTCTCAATGGATAGGTTTGAATACCACTCCCTTAATCTCCTCATTGCGATCATCCCCGCCAGAATGATGCCCGCCCGGATGTATCCGATCGCCAGCCCGACTATCATCTGGCGGGGACGGGTCGGGCCGGCGAACAGCTTGTCCGTGCGGGAAGTAGGAGAAACAGGGTGGTCAAAATTTAAAAGTATTCATCTGCTTGTTGAGAATTTACTGGTTAAACTATATTTAAACAAAAACTGAATAAATGTCAATTAAGGGTTCTGGGGGTTAAACTTAATCCTTCAATATTTATAATTCCGACTTATTCGGGCTAGGCAATTTCCTTTCTTTTAAAGATAATAACAGTGAGACATATAACAGCGATACAATATACAGCACAATACAGAGAATTATACACTATATATTGTGCCATGATGCCTTTGTGCCAGAATAATCCAGGACTGGCAATAATCTCGTTTATAGACATTGTATTCAGGTTTTGAAGGTTTGGGAATATTATGTAACATATTGATATAATTACACTTGCAATACTAGGTTCATTGCTGTGGAATGGTAGAATATAACTAAAGGTATGGCAAAAAATAAAAACGAGGAAACATACTGTTAAATTTGCTACCATATTAAGATAAATTGAAAAAACCAGGGATATTGCGGTAAGGATTAAGGTCTGTAATAAGGCAAAATAAATCCCCAGCAAACAAACGTAATCTACCAGGCCGGAAGCAGTGGCCGAGCCGCTTGAAATCTTAGTACATTTATTAATTATCAGTGCTATTTCCAGAGCCAGGCCTTGAAAAACAATTAATACTGTAGCAGCCGTAATAATTCCCATATATTTTCCTAAAACAAAATGCACCCTCGTTATTGGTTTGCTTAATACTGCCAGCGTCGTTTGTCTTTCAAATTCATTTGCGATTAAGAGAGAAGAAGACAGGCATCCAGCCAAGATACCGCTAATGGTAATTGTTGAAATTCCCATATCCCTTATCATCCTTGCCTCTTCTCCAAATGCAAAGAAAGTAAATGCAAATGACATTAACGTAATTAAACAACCTGAAAAGAGAATAACATAATAGAAAGGCTGTCTGACGATTTCCTTAAAACTGTTAATAGCTAACGGAATTAGAAGCTTCACCATGAAATATTTTTTGGATAATGACTGAAATAGAGCACACAAATGAAGAAAACCGCATACAAGACAATACGCTACCTGTAAACACAATGTACTCAGGTAACTGGCGCTAAAAAATAGTCATCCAGTACCAGGCTATAAAAAGCCCATATAACGCAACATAATACCATTTCTTCCAACTAAAAATCTAATTTTTTATTGATTTTATAATATTTTCCTTGAACTTTGACATACAATCTGCTACTTAACACTTTCCTTATTTGAATCAAAACTTTTAAAACCTGAGCCTGTAAATTAGAAAAAGAAAAATGGCTAATAAAGAGACACTCGGACGCGGATTGGAATCTTTGCTGGGAGAGGCGATTGGCATCGAATCTGGCGAAAAAATCATGCGAATCAAAGTGACAGAAATCCAGCCAAACGAAGCGCAACCCCGCAAGCAATTTGCACAAGCCCAAATGGACTCATTAGTAGATTCTATACGAGAACACGGAGTTTTGCAACCTATTATAGTGCGCCCCACAAGCAAGGGATACAAAATAATAGCCGGAGAGAGGCGCTGGAGAGCGGCAAAACAATTAGGGATAAAGGAATTGCCGGTAATCGTTAAAAACGCTGACGGTTTGAAGACTATTGAACTGGCATTGGTAGAAAACATACAAAGAGAAGATCTAAACCCAATCGAAAAGGCCACTGCTTTTTCGGAATTAAAAAGTAATTTCGGATTAACACAAGAACAAATAGCGGCAAAGGTTGGCCAAGACAGATCTACTATAGCAAATACCCTCCGCTTGCTTGACCTGCCGGAAGAAGTACAAGATTTTGTTTCACGTGGAACAATCTCAATGGGCCACGCACGCTCCCTTTTGTCTCTAAAAGACCCAAAAAAGCAAATAGCCCTTAGCGAGAAGATAGTAAAAGACGATCTCTCTGTTCGTGAAGTAGAACTAATCGTTTCTGGCAAAGAAAGCCATGTGAATCCTTTAAAAGCGCCTATAGGCATCAAACTGGCCCATACATTAATTAAATCGCCACAAATTCTGGACTTAGAGGATAAGCTAAGAAGGATTGTAGGAACAAAAGTCTCGATTATGGAGAAAAATGGAAAAGGGAAAATTACAATGGAATTTTCCAATAACGCTCAATTCGAAAGTATTTTAGCAAGGTTAAAAGTCTTGACAGGGTAGCGCTCCCAATAATCTTCAAAAGAGATTTTAACTTTTCTATGAAACGCCTTGTATGTGGTAATATGCAAATTGAGGTCTTCGGAATATATCGCGAGGTCATAATCAGTATCTTTAGCTGTCCGTTTCGCCTATTAATCTCAGGTATCCCTCAGCACAGCCTTTGGCCAGGCTCCTCACTCTCCCAATATATCTGGTACGCTGTGCAACGCCTATTGATTTCCTGGCGTCCAGCATATTGAATGCATGTGAACATTTTAATACATAATCATATGCCGGTATGACGATGTCCTCCTCCAATAGTTTCTTGCACTCTTGTTCGTACATGTCGAATTGCTTAAGAAGCATGGAAGTGTCTGCAACTTCAAAATTATACCTGGAAAATTGCACTTCGTCTAGCTTGTGCACATCTCCATAGGTACATCCGTCTGCCCATTCCAAATCGTACACAGATTCCTTTTCCTGGATAAACATAGCAATCCTTTCAAGGCCATAAGTCAGTTCAAGTGAAATAACATCTAATTCTATCCCGCCAACCTGTTGGAAATATGTAAACTGTGTTATTTCCATACCGTCAAGCCAAACTTCCCAGCCCAACCCGGTAGCGCCTAAAGTTGGCGACTCCCAATCGTCTTCTACAAAACGCACATCGTGTCTAATCAAATCAATCCCGAGGAAACGTAAACTGTCTAAATATAAGGACTTGGGATTGTCTGGAGATGGTTTTATGATTGTCTGAAACTGATAGTAATGCTGCAATCTGTTTGGATTCTCGCCATAACGCCCATCCGTCGGCCTTCTCGAAGGTTCAACATAAGCACATTTCCATGCCTTTCCGCCAAGAACCTTTAGAAAGGTTGATGGGTTGAAAGTGCCTGCGCCAACCTCTATGTCATACGGTTGCATTATTACGCATCCATTGTCTGACCAATATTTTTGGAGATTAAGTATTATTTCCTGAAATGTCATCTCTCACCTTAAATAAGCCTGGTTTTCAGCTATGCGGCTTTACATCCTTGCCACAATCAACAACCTTTCCCTTTGCCACTTCCAGAACATGCGGGATTGCTTCCAGTACAACCCCTAAACACTCTGAAACTCCTTTAGGGCTTCCGGGTAGATTGATAATCAGCGTATCTTTATACATCCCTGACACTGCCCGTGATCCTATTGACCTTGGCGTGACCTTAAAACTTTCTGCCCTCATGGCTTCCGAGAAACCGGGCAACTCTCTTTCTATCACGTCTTTAGTTGCTTCAGGCGTAACATCCCTGGGGCTGACTCCTGTTCCTCCTGTAGTCAATATTAAATTCGCCCTATCGGCAAAATCCCTAAGCGTCTGTGATATAATTTCCCGCTCATCCGGTACTATCTTATATGCGACAACTTCAGCGTTAATGTGACTCAATTTCTCCTTGATCACTTCGCCGCTCTTGTCTTCTCTTTCCCCCCTTGAGCCCTTATCGCTAATTGTCAGAACTGCCGCTTTTATCATTTAGAAACTCAATATCATCATTTATTTTAATTATGCCGCCCTTTAAAACTTCCGCAAATATACCTTCCCTGGGCATGATACAATCACCCACCTGGTAATAAATACTACATCTATCGTGACACTCCTTGCCAATCTGAGTAATCCTTACCATGGCATCCTTGCCTAGCCGTAACTTGTTGCCCACCTTAGTGTTAGCAAAATCAATGCCTTCTGTCAGCACGTTTTCTCCAAAGTCGCCGGCGTCGAGTTTTGCCCCCTTGTTTTCCATAACTAACCTGGCTTCTTTTGAAAGCAGGCTGACCTGGCGGTGCCAGGAACCGGC
>Ga0156324_1079_pt1 | contig 12975 bp, 15 predicted proteins | sample RifCSPlowO2_12_FD_107972 | JGI IMG/M metagenome (GOLD analysis project Ga0156324, IMG submission 107972) | Planctomycetes bacterium RIFCSPLOWO2_12_FULL_40_19
CTACAGCAGCCGGTTTGACAATCGCCCTGGTCACCATAATCCCATACAACTATTTCATTGTTAAACTGGAAAAGGCGGCGAGAAATATAGAAAAGTGCACAACCAGTTTCGAAATATTTCATAAAAGGGTTAAAGATGAAGATAAATCTTAATCTTAGAAGAAAAGGTCCCAGTATTGAGATGATACCCTTGATAGATGTAGTCTTTCTTACACTGGTGTTCCTGATCTATGCAATATTATCTATGGTTATTCATCGTGGATTTAAAGTAGAACTCCCGCAGGCAACAACTGCAGAGATAGACAGGAAAGATTATGTCTCAATTACTGTAGATAAGGATAACAGGATACTTCTCAATAAGGCAGAGGTTCTTATTGAAGACCTTTCAGAAAAGGTAAAGACAATAGCGGAAGCAGGAACAAAGATATTTATTAATGGTGATAAAGAAGCCGGCCTTGGAGTCGTAATAAGCGTGCTTGATACCCTGAGAAGAGACGGGATAAAGGATGTCTATTTTGAAACACAACCTCCTGGGAAGTCAACTATTGAGGAATTCAAGAATTAAAGGATTAAGGAATGATGATACATCCGTGTGTCAATTCCTCAATATCATAATCTCTAAATATGTATAAGAAAAATTTAATAATAGCCGGATTAATAGCCTTAGCGCTGCACGCAGCATTAGTAATGGCGCCGACTGTCACTTCTGGACCGGAAGTGATATTCAAGAAGGGTGAATCCGGCCTCAAGATGCATCTTGTACCATCAGCCGCATCAGTTGCCTCTGCAAAATCTAATGACGATATACAGGAGGATGTCAGCAAGCTAGAAGAAAACCCAATCGCCAATCCTGAACCTTTACAAAAACCAGAAACACCTGATGAGAAGCAGGTAAAGGTTGAAAAGTATGTGAAACAAACAAAGGAAGAACCAATTTATAGTACTGAATATTCTGAGACTCAAAAGGATATCAATAATAAACCGCCACAAATACAGAAAAGAGATACAACCTCTATAGATTCAAAAGAAATAATAGCTGATATTAAGGAAAAAGGTGTAATAACTGGCGCCAGGATTAAGAATGTATTTAAGCCCTTTTACCCTTCAAGCTGTGAAAGACAAGGTCATGAAGGAACAACAGTATTGGAAGTAACAATCCTCAGTAAAGGTAAGTGTGACAATATTAACATAATAAGGTCTGCCGGTTGTAAATCACTTGATAAAGCAGCCCTTCAAGCATTAAAGAAGGCAGACTTTATACCTGCCAAGAGAATGGGTGTGCCTTTTACAACTACTAAAAAGATTGCGTTTAACTTTACACTGAAAGATTATAGGTAAAAATTCAACACAGGTATGTAGGGCGGGATTCTAAACCCATCATTTTATTTGTCGTATTATGAAATACGACCTGTCAAAAATTAAGAAGAAAAGGAGTTAACTCTTTAGAGTTTTATCTTGATGTATAGGAAATTCAATGTTTGTTTGTAATACGTCAACATAAAACCCTAAAGGGTAAATTCCGGAAGGAGTTAAGGTCACGCCATAGGCGAATCTGTCCTTCGGCACAACAATACGCCCCTACGTATAGTAAAAAAGCTGCCGAAGACCTAATTTATTTATACCATGAACATTATTACGCACCTTCAAACAATTCTGTATACAATTTCCTCTGTATTAATATATCCGGTAATGATTTTGCTGATCTGCCTGCTAGTGATGCTTATTATTACCATGGGAAGATTCCTTGGGGAATATATAGAAAGAAGAAGGCATCAGGCCAGGCATAATGTTAAAGAATTAATTGAAAACATTAATAATGGCAAACTTCACGATATTATAGAACGTGTTGAAGAGTTCAGTTCCGGATTACCATATCACGCAAAAAACTGTTTTATGGATATGGTTCAGGAACTGAAAAAGAGTGGCAATGATACAGATATGAAGGTTGAGTATCTATTGCAGAGCAGAGAACAGCAAATGACAAAGAAACTGGACAAGCTAAGGCTGTTAATAAGGGTTGGGCCCAGTCTTGGCCTTATGGGAACAATTATTCCTATGGGAAGCGCCCTTGAAGCATTGTCTCAGGGTGACATAGAAAAGATGTCCGGCAGCATGATTATAGCATTCAGTACAACGGCTGTTGGCCTTCTAATTGGTATTGGCGCTTATTTCACCTCCATGTTGCAGAACAGGTGGCTAAACGAGGATATTAAAAATATAGAATACCTGACAGAAGGCATAATGAGAAAATATGAAATTTCTAAAGAGAAGGCGTAGGATTATTGGAAAGCATATCGACTTGTACACGGAAGACCCCCTGGGCGGCGTTGCAAATCTCTTTGACGTGGGACTGGTATTTATTGTAGGATTGCTATATGCCCTTATAAGCGCTTACAGCCTCACTGAAATATTCACTCCAGAATCTGAACTGACTATTATGAAAAAGAAGCAGAACGGGGAGTTTGAACTGGTAATGAAAAAGGGCAATGAAGTCAAAATTAAAAAGGTTACATCAAACAAACTTAAGGGCGAAGGAAAACGCCTCGGCATTGCATACAGGCTGAAAGACGGCAAGGTAGTTTATGTGCCGGAAGATGGAGTTTCAAAATGGTAAAAATAGACAGATTGGTTCCCAAAGAAAAGAAAGGGCTTCTAGTAGTTATCACCGGTAACGGCAAGGGGAAGACCACATCTGCTCTTGGGATTGCTGTCAGAGCGTGTGGACACAATATGAGGGTCTGTATTATTCAGTTTATGAAGGGCGACCTTTATGCCGGTGAGCGGGACGGTATAAAGAAGATGAATTGTCAGGTAGAGTTGATACCCACAGGTAAAGGATTCTGTGGCATTCAGGGAAATCCATATTCACATGAAGAACATAGAAAGAATGCACAGGATGCAATTCAACTGGCACATCAAAAGATAGAATCAGGCCGGTTTGACATTCTTATACTGGATGAGATTAACAACGCTCTCAAGCTGAAACTGGTAGATTTAGAGCAGGTCTTGGAAATCATTCAAAGTAAACCTCCCCTTATGCATCTTGTTCTGACTGGACGGGATGCTCACCCTCAAGTGATCGAGATGGCAGATACTGTGAGTGAAATCAATGAGATTAAACATGCTTATAGAAAAGGCATCGAACCACAGCCTGGAATTGACTACTAAAGACCTGTGTATGCTTTGTTATCCACACCCCATACACTCGCAATGGTAAACTTCATGGTCAGCAATATCAATCCCGCTGGAGCTTGCCTGATGAATTTTTATAACTATCGGGAATCTAATGTAAATTTACAATCCCGACAGTAGAACCTCGGTGCTGCTCCAGGGAGGGACACCCGACCGGGTTGTGCTTATAAATTGCCACAAGGAATGTCCCGGTCGGTATGTCTGTCTCTCAGCCTGACTTTAGTTCACCAGGAAAACCTGTAAAATTTTCCAGTTAAGTTTAGAAATCATATCCTACACTAAACAAAACTTCATAATCTACTTTTTGATGTTCCCCTCCAAGGTTTTGCAGAATCGGAAACATGACGGAAACCGAAGAACTGACCTTTTCTGTCAGTTGGCTGGCTATCCCCGGTGAAAAGAATACGGTTGTACCGCCAGTATCTCTTATCTTTTCAGCATTCTCATAGTCTTTTTCCGCAAACAGCGCATTAACACCTGCCAGTAACTCAACTCCCGGATATTTCCCACGCTCCTTGATTGCGTATGCGCCCTCTATGTTAGTTCGCACCACATCTCCAAATTCATAATCCTGAGTACCGGATCCCTTGAGTTGGTAAAGTACGCTTCCATCAACAGTAAAACGGCCAAGATTTTTATTTATTGCCATTCCGAAAATAAAATCTGTTGACCCCGTCCCCGGTTGTTCTTCAGGCCCAAATCTTTCCCCTTGTTTGTCAGTTTCACTGGTCCTCCCTGTCGGGGCCTTTACGCCTAATATGGCAGTGGCGCCAAAAAGCTTATCATAAAAACGATATTTTCCAAATGCTATTGTGTCTCCCTGGCCTGCTGATCTTTCACTTTGTCCAAGAAAATCATGATCTTCCACCTGTCTTGTTTCCCGTATCACAAATGGAGACTGAAGTGTAAGTGTCAGATTATCAGTAACGCCATAACCGATTACTGCATTATACACCGAATCACTTCTTCTTGAATGTGCATCACGGCCTTCTTCGTGCAGTTCATGGGCCTTCTCCGGATCGTCGTGTTTCCAGTCCTGGTACTCGAAGAGAAAACCGAGCGTGAATTGATTCTTTTTCTGTGTTTGAGCTGAGAAGGCTGATTGCCCACTTAAACCGCCCTGACTACCTCCAAAGCCCCCTATTCCGCAAATATCGCATCCCATAATGAGACCCTGGCTGAAAAAAATTATGCCGTTAATAAATAAAAGAGGTAATATCCATTTTATACATTTAGTTAACACGACTGACTCCTTTATGTTTGAAAAGATTGATTGCAATCACTGTTGAAACGTAACGGCCCTTTTCAGTATAGACCGTTTAGACGGTTCGTAGACTACCCTTACAAATAAAAGGCTAAAGCCTTAACTCCTTTTCAGAATTTACCCTTCCCGCCCGTACCGAACGGTACCTGCCCGAACCTGCCCGAATAGGTACAGGCGGGTAGGTACCCGTCCCCGCCAGAAAGACGCGTCGGGCTGGCGAACGGCATGGCCGGGCGGGCAGGCGGGCGTTCGGGCGGGTAGGGTTTTAGTTACGGTAGTTTCTCCGCCTGAAATGACATAGCACACTTGTTGGAACTGTAGCACAGTCCATGCGTACCGCACCCGTTATAGTCGTGATTGCAAAAAGGATATAAGATAAGAAATGTGTTTTTAGAAGAGTCAGGTAATTCTTGGGGGTTTGTCCGGAAGGGACATCTTAATGGAAGCCGGAAAGACTGTTTGCAGCCTTTCTATGTAATAAAACCTGTAAAGGCCTGGTAAAGAAATGCTATCTCCCGGTAAGCTGATATTATACGGTATTGGCGTGAATTGGTCAGGAATACCCGCACATGCCAGGCTCTGAATGAATGTAGTAAAAAGACCTTCTGAATCTTCCTTCGGTAAACTTTCCTTCTCTGATGTGTTTGCCTCTATTGCACAACAACAATGGTCCAGGCAGTCTGGTGCAGTTTTACATCCACAAGTATGATGTTCACATGGAAACGTACCTTTTTTACTTTTGAAGATAGTACTAAAATTAGGTGTAAAGAGATTAACAAGCAGGCACATTGATACCACTATACTGACAAAGGTTGAAGACAGCATGAATTTAACTGCTGCTGACAATTGTAATTTATCTTTTATCATAATTGCAGAAGTGGCACAAAAATAACTCATGATTATATTTTGTATGTTCTCAATTTTTCTCTTAATTCCTTTTCCCGGTCACTTAAAACCATGTTACCTTCCAATCCCTCTTTAATGACTGGAAGCCCATACAAAATGTTGTAAAATGATTTGTAACTGCCTTCTTGTTCAGATACATTATAAAAGAGTGGGGTTGTTTTGCAATATAAAAGATTCACCGCAACCCTGCCCCCGTCCGATCCGGCACGGGCGGGCGAACTGACTGGTCAGGCGGGGACGCACAGAACACAAAGAAAAGAAAAAAGACAGAAGAGCGGGTTGTTCTTGGGTTTTTTGGAGTGCAGTGACCGCCTGCCTGTGCGTGCGAACACGCAGACAGGTGTCACTGTATATCATGCCAAAGGCACCCGCCTGTCGCCTGATGACGATCCTGTGATATCCGCCTAGTCCCGGAGATTCTCTGTGGTTAACATCGACACGGTCGATATACTCCATATCACAGCCAATATAGGGCGTACTGTAACAATTTGTAAATGCTTCCCACTAAATTCACCAGTTTGCATAAAAAAGTTAGTTGACTGTTTGGTAAGATTTAATACAATTTCGAACTATGACTATCTCAAACAATCCGGAATCTGAGACAAAGAGAAGATATGAGTTTAAATTGCACGGCTGGATAGGCATATTCTTAATTCTATTTGCCGAATCCGGCGTTATCCTCCAACACAATTTTTACTTATCACACCGTATAAGTATATGGACGACCCCCTTATGCTGGTGGGGCTATATCTTTTTGATGGATGCCATAATCTTCAGACTAAAGGGCAACTCGCTTATCTGCAACAGGAGAAGAAATTTCCTGCTGCAACTCCCGCTCTCCATATTAATCTGGCTGATGTTTGAGGTCTACAACCTGCACCTTGCTAACTGGAAATACATTGGCATGCCAACTAATCCGGTAGAACTTTATTTAGGGACAGGATTGTCATTCGCAACGATAATGCCAGGACTTCTTCTAACGTCAGAACTTCTGGATACACTTCGTATCTTCGATAGATTTCATATAGCAAGACTTAAGGTAACAAACAGGATAATTTACGGAGGAATTGTACTTGGTTTTCTATTTGTAATGGCGCCATTATTATTACCCGAACATTATGCTAAATATCTATTCGGTCTTGTATGGACCGGCTTTGTAATGTTGATAGAACCGATTGTGTACTCAAGCAGGGGTGATTCCCTATTACGAGATTTAGAAAATGGAATCTTAAAGAGAGTCCTTTCACTCTTTACGGCCGGATTTATCTGCGGATTGTTATGGGAATTCTGGAACTTCTGGGCGGCGTCAAAATGGGTTTACACTGCGCCCTTCATGCAGGATTTAAAGATATTTGAAATGCCTGTCGCAGGTTTCCTGGGCTTCGGCCCTTTTGCATGGGAATATTTCATTATGTATAACTTTGCCAGATTGTTGTTGAGACGGGATTTGGCAGAATGACCGACAAATAAAGATTCTCAAGTCTTTGTTAACTACCATTTCTCCCACGAAAATCAGCCAAAAGCCTTTTCATGCCCGCCCGGAAAGGTCGTTCGGTCGGGTGTTTCGCAGGTTCTTTATATATATAAAAAGGGGGCAATAATATACCACCCCTTTAATTGAGAAATTTTGATTTGCAAGCCTTCTGGTGTTACTGTTTTGCCTATTTTAACCTCCGTCTTACTGCTGCCCCTGCAAGTCCAGTCAGACCGATTCCGAGTAGCACAATGGTTGCTGGTTCTGGGACTGCTGTTGACTGGTAAATGTCAAAACCGCCAAATCCTCCCGATCTGTTGGAGTCAAAATAAAGTGTCATACCGTCTGAAGAGATACTGGGCGCCATATCGTTAAAGCTGCTGTTAATATTGGATCCCAGATTCATAACATTACCAAAAGATGAAGCTAGGTCAGGGCGAGTTGATGCATACAGATCAAAACCTCCAAATCCTCCACTACGATCAGAGGTAAAATACAGGCTTAATCCGTCGGAAGATATTGTTGGGGCGAGATCACTAAAGCCGGTATTTATTGTTGCCAGATTAACCGGAGTACCAAATGGATTTCCGATAGCGGTGCGAGTTGCCATATAAATGTCATGGCCGCCACTTCCACCGGATCTGTCGGAAGTAAAAAACAGGGTCAGGCCATCAGAAGATATATCAGGTGCAATATCATTAGCAGTACTGTTAACTGCACTTACGTTACCGGGTGCACCGGGTAAGACTGAAACCCAGATGTCATGACCACCCAAACCAAGTCTATTAGAACTAAAAAACAGAGCCACATCATTGGATGTAATACTCGGGGCCTCATCAAAATCTGTACTGTTTATCGTCCCTCCCAGATTTGACGGCACACCAAAGGAGCTTGCAGTATCAGGGCGGGTAGACAGATAAATGTCGTTGTTACCACTACCTCCGGTTCTATCAGAAGAGAGGTATAAATCCAGAGCATCAGAGGAGATATCCGGAAATCTTTCATTAGAGATGGTATTAACAGTAGACCCCAGGTTGACTGCTGGTCCAAAGGTTACGGCACTGGACACGTCAGCCATAAAAACCGTAATAAACATGGCAAAAAACACATTTATTAATATTCCTTTTCCCATCGGTATACCTCCGTCCTCATATATAAAAGCTATAAAAGCGTTATAAGTAATTGGACTATAATAACAGATTTTCAAATAATGCGCAATCAAGAAATACGCCTGTCGGCTATTATCTTAATTCCCCTGGTCTGGTATTCTTCCTCATTTTAGTCTTGATGTTTTTTCAGATTGTGTCTATATTGTTTAAAAGAGCTATTTTATATATTTTGGGAGACACTGATATGGCAGAAACACATTCGCTTGACATTGTATGTAAGGTAGAAATGCACGAGGTTAAAAACGCTGTTGACCAGGCCAGAAAGCAGCTTGCGGTAAGATACGATTTCAAGGGAAGTAAATCATCTATTACCTTAAACAAAGAAGATTCTATAACCCTGATTGCAGATGATGATTACAAGCTCGAAAGCCTGACGGAAATTTTAAAAGAAAAACTCGTGAAGAGGAAGGTTCCTTCAAAGGCGCTTAATTTTGGAAAGACCGAAAATGCGCTGGGAAACACCTTGAGACAGGCTATTACGTTTCAATCAGGGATTCCAACAGATAGAGCCAAAGAAATCGTTAAACATATAAAGGGTATGAAACTGAAAGTACAGTCACAAATCCAGGAAGATAAAATCCGGGTATCAGGGAAAAATATAGATGATCTGCAGGCAGTTATGAAGTCTCTCAATGACCAGGATTACGACTTCGCTGTCCAATTCGAGAATTACAAATAAAAGAGATTGTTTTATTCAGTTCTGGCAAACTTGAATCTTCACTGAATAACCCAATTGATTAAGGAACCTTTCGCACTCTTCCCAGGTTATTCCAAAAGTCTTAACATCTGCAACACCCAATCTGCCCACGATATCGCGTAATATCTCGTAATTATCTTCTTCAAAATCGCCATCCATCATAATGTTTTCTGCCCAACCAACTAACTCTGCAATTTCTAATTCATGGCACAAATATGATGTCAACTTTTCAGCAACCACCCTGGATGTAACTAATTGCATGTTTGCCACCTCCTATAAACTTTTATGACCTGTGTCTTCAGGGTATTTATGGTGAATCTCAATTAATTTACCGTTTCCATTATAAATTTCCTGGAAAAAACGAATGTTGTTTTCGTTGTTATCAACTTCCTTAACGTAACATGAAACCCAACCTGAACGCCCCATAACGTCATACCGGTATAGCCTTCCTTCTGTTGGCAATTCCTCCCAATTTTTGTATTTCCGCTCATTCTTAAGGCGTTTTTGCTCTTTCAAATTTGAGTAATTATACTATTACCTAAATTAAGCGATTTCATGTTACATACCGTTGTAGCCGTCCGACCAGGCGGATGTTTCTCATTACTTGATGGGTCTACGTAAGTTACGCAACCTCAAGGTTGCGGCTACCAGCCCGATACTCATTCTGGCGGGCAAAATCGCTCAATTTAGGTATTAAATCCTAACTCCTACCTTCTTGAATTCTCTCTCGCTGTATAGCATTACGTAATCATCCAGACCTGTTTTCTGTTTTATACTTTCGATAACGTTTTCACACTCTTCATCTGTGTAACCATGGATCATGGTAAAGACGTTATACTTCCAACCGGGAAATGTCGGACGTTCATAGCAGTGAGTAACCTCCTCAAAAGATGCCATAATCTTCCCGCACTCGTCCACTCTCTCACCCGGCACCTTCCATACGGTCATTGCATTGGAATTGATGCCTATCTTCCTGTGAGCAATAGATGCTGCCAGGCGCCTTATCTTTCCGTTTTCCAGCAGCGTCTTTAACCTGTCTATCACTTCTTCCTCTGACATGCCTAATCCATCAGCTATGTCCTTGTATGGAGTCTTCGTCAGGGGTATGCCATCCTGGATACGTTTTATCAGTTTAATATCTAAATCTTCTGTCAGAACTCAGCTCCTTTCAGTACACCTTGTCATTCCTGCCTCCGCTTATACGAGGATAAACTCCAGCAGTAATCTAATGTAAACTCTCTACGTTTCGGGATTCCAGCATAGATTCCCGATCAAAGTCGGGAATGACAAATAAAATAAAACTAGAATATCTTAAATTTTACGCCTATTTTAAATTTCTTTGTTGTCGGCAGCATGCGAACCTTGAAACCCGTGCTATCCTCAATTTCTTTAATATTCTCTTCAAGCTTTTCCTGTGATGGAGCCGACATTGTAAACCAGATATTAAGGGGAAGCTCTTTGTTTTTTCCCTTTCTCAGATAATTATGAGAGACGCCGCTGTACCCGTTTATTACCTCGGCTACATCATCAATTCTGTCCTCCGGAACCTGCATCGCCGCAAGTGTCGCAGAGTTTCCAACAGCCTGTGTATTTATGATTGGGGCAAGGCGGCGGACGTATTTACCCTCAACCATAGACTTTACCCTTTCAATGATAAGGTCTTCATCAATCTCCAGTTCTTTGGCAAGGTCAAGAAACGGCCTGTGCGTCAACGGAAGATTTGTTTGTAGCCTCTGAAGTATTTTTTTATCAATTTCGCTTAATGCCATTTTGATCCCAAAAAAGCTCAAAAATAGTCGAGGCATCCTGCCTCGTAATTGTAGACGGCCAGGCAGGATGCCTGACCTATAATATTGTTAATTTTCATCATTCAGCATCACATAGGAACATAAGCATCAAATATATAGATATATATTTCAACTACCATCCTTAGATATGCACAACCTCTTTATTGTTTACGTTTTTCTGTGAAATATTATTTTTATCCCTCAACCTTCTTTTAAATTCCTCAATACCAATTTTTTTTACCAGTTCTCCAAAACGCTTTTCTCTCTTCTCATTCAGTATTGCTTCCACACACACATCAAGGGCATTGAGCACTTCAGACTCATCTGCAAAGTCGATGAGGTCGTCTGCAAATCGTGGATGCCTGCCCAGCTTTCCGCCAATCATAACCCTGAAACATTTCTTCTCAGTCTTTATAGTACCTGTAGGGCAAACATCTGCGCAAAGACCGCAGTGTACGCAGCGATCATAATTGATTGTGACAATCCTTTCGCTGTTTTCAAGTTGTCCGGTATTTCCCTCTCCGGCCTCTTCCTTCCCTTCATTTGACATTCCCGTAATCCTGATAGCACCCTCTTTACAGGCCCTTAAACAATTTCCACACCCGTTACACGCAAAACTCTCATCGACATATACCTTTGCCCTTACATGTAAACCAAAATCCCTGATCTGAGGCATTGAGCAGCAATTAGGGCAACTGGCTATCGCAATTTTCAGTCTCTGGTGAGGCAGGATCTTGCCATCAATCCTCTTTATCAGCTTCTTGCTGAATTCCACTTCCCTGAGCCTGTCCTTTATTTTCTGTAAAAGCCCTTTAACTCCTGCTATCAGAAACGGACACTCTACATCCTCCCCACGGCATATATCAATATGGTACATAGACGGGTATCCATCTTCCTCTTCATATTCATCAGACCTTTTCAGGATTTCATACTTATCTTCACCTGCTTTTGCGTCTAAAGAAAACGGATTTGTGTTTACTATGCCTTTTTCGCTTTTAGCACTTCCCGTTCCCATAAAGCTTGCCTTTGCATCCTCTACATCTTCTACAGTAACAACACTCTTTCCCTTTTCACTGGCATGCTTTTCTATCTTTGAACGAGCAAGTCTCCGTACGAATACTGGTATTTTCTCAAGTCTCAGACTCGCCTCTTTATCCCATTCCATATAAATTAGCTCCTTTCATCCGCTAATTTATTGCATTATGCTTTGCATAATCAAGTTCAAAATATTGAAAATATTATTATATTTTATACAAACTTTTAGTCAAACAAAAACTAGGACCAAAATGGAACTAAACTAGAACTAAAATAACTTATCTCTTCCCATCCCTCTGGCGATATCTTATTTAATGCTCCCGGTAGTAAGATTCTAACTTAGCGTCCTACGGACTTTTTGCACAACGCCAACATGCCATTAAGTCGTGCCAGGAGCCATTCTTTCTTCTATAGAGGTACCTCAAACTTGTATTTCTTGCTTATAATGAAATGAAGTTTTATTAGAGTTGCCTCATCCATTCATACCTGTATGCAGGCGCCCTTTTTTTAATCCCACCCGGATACTGCTTACTTTCCAGTATAACTGATATGGATGTCTTGTGCCTGAACAGTCGTTGAATAAAAGTATCAATCATATGAACCGGAAATCCATATTTTACGCCTCTTCTGTTTTTTCTTATTCTTGCAAGACCAATATTGCAGGCTATTTCTTTATCATGCTCACTGTAAAACTCAAAGAATCTCCCCACCTGAAACAGGAGAACATCCCCCGTAAATCTCCACCGGTAATAAAAGTACTGTTGGCAAGTCCTTCTGATACCTGCCGGATATTTGTATTTACGGGTTAATCTACAGGCTTCGGGATCAAAATCAAAATATTGGCCTAAGTAACTGTGCTTCTCCCATACAGACTTGCAGAGATTGTAAGTATTTGCCATCTTGAAATGACCGAGATATGATGATAATAAAGCAGCCAGCCTGTCTAACATCTCTTCATCGAAAAGATACCTACGGTAGAATCGTCCTTCTTTGACTAAAAGCGATTTGTATTCACGTAACTTTACCCGCAAATTATTTACAACACGTCTTCTTACCAACAGATAATCCGTCCGTACAATATAACCCAGAAAATCAATCCCATTACTGACAGATTGAAGATTAAACGATTTCCGAAGCTCCAGTTGGAGCTTGTCATCAAGAAATGCCTCAATTTTATCTTCCCACATTGTGAGTTCCTCCCTGTCTCTTGAAAGAAACACGAAATCATCACAATCAACGAACAACTCAGACGTCTTATAGAGTTGACTGCACCTAAAGCAAAAGAACTTTATGCTGAGCAGCACCTCGATTTTGCCGGAACCATGATAGAACAGGGAAATGAAGCAGACCTGCAAAGGGCTCTCTGTAAAGATTTAAACGGTGATTTACGCGCACTTGAAAAGGAACTTGCCAGAAAGACACTTGATTTTTCTGTGTAATAAATTAGGCCTT
>Ga0156324_1031_pt1 | contig 12863 bp, 13 predicted proteins | sample RifCSPlowO2_12_FD_107972 | JGI IMG/M metagenome (GOLD analysis project Ga0156324, IMG submission 107972) | Planctomycetes bacterium RIFCSPLOWO2_12_FULL_40_19
TGTGAATTAAACAAAATACTTGACACTTGCTTACGACGGTTTATGATATATTTTAAGCCTGAGACAGGTGGATAATATAGTAAAAACAGGAGAATATTACATTGGTAGCTGTAATAAATAAACGAAACATTTTGAATACTACTAATATGGAAGCTGCAATCCAATATGTCTGAAAAAAAGAAACCAGAAACAGATTATAGTTCAAACAAGGGGACCAGCCTTGTTATTATAGAAGGTAGCGTCGAATACGGTAAAATGTTAAATATCGGTTATGAACGAACCTGCAATTGTGGGCCGACACATATTAACTGCATGACCGCAAAAGAATGGTTAAAATCACAACTTGGGGTCTGGCATTTTTTTTACGAATCACGTGATGTGCGCGATAAGAAGCTTCATCCAGCAACCTTTCCGATTTCCCTTTCAAAAAAAGTTATAGAACTGTTTTCTCATAAAGGTGAACTCATACTTGATCCTTTTGTCGGAAGTGGAACAACGCTAGTGGCAGCGAGCGATACAGACAGGAATACAGTTGGTTTTGACTTGCAGAAACATTACATAGATTTATGCGAAAGCAGATTACGCCAAAAAGATTTATTCAGCAATTCACAGCAAGTAGCTATTCAAGACGATGCACGAAACATTCATAATTATATCTCAAATGATACCTTAAGCCTAATATGGACATCGCCACCTTATGCCAATTTACTCAACCGCAAGCGAAAAAATAAATCCAGAAGAGACCGGAATAATGAACAACTTGGAAAGGTGGAACAATATTCCCAAGACGAACGCGATCTCGGAACAATGTCTATAAAGGATTATACAAACGCAATGGGTGACATATTTGAGTCTTTACTGCCATTATTGCGTCCAAAAGCGCATTGCGTCATTAATGTGCCTGACATGTGGTGGGAGAATCAAAGAATCACAATCCATGTTTCTCTCATCGAAGAATTGCGTAAAAGAGGTTATGAGTTGCGAAACATTATCATTTGGGACAGAACAAATATTGTCAATAAAATAGGCATATTTGGATGGCCGAGTAACTATATTACTATGGGAGTCACTTTTGAGTATCTGCTCGATTTTTGGCGGCCGCCAATACAAAAAGGGAAATAATGTGCAAATTTTCACAAAGGATGACCTAATCAAAAAACTTCTTGAAATTAAACGAAAAGGCTGGATTCCTAACGCACGACATGGCAACGCAGGTGGGGTTGGAAACACTCTCGAAGATTTACTCGGAATTCGAGAAAATAATTTACCAATACCCAATGCGGCCGAATGGGAGCTTAAATGTCAAAGAAAAGGCTCAGCTTCTTTAACAACACTTTTCCATATGGAACCATCTCCACGTGCTGTTCGTTTTGTGCCTTCTGTTTTACTGCCACAATATGGTTGGGCGCATGAATTAGCAGGAACAAATTACCCTGAAACCGAAATGAGTTTCAGACAAACCATTCATGGCTTAAAGCGAAGTGATAGAGGATTTTGCGTCACTGTAGAAAAAATGGCCCAAAAGATTTTAATTTCCTTTGATGCTTTATCAGTAGACCAGCGACATCAAGATTGGCTCAATTCTGTCAAAACTCGCATTGGTCTTTCTGAACTAAATCCACAGCCTTATTGGGGGTTTGATGATTTGTTTCATAAAGCAGGAACGAAATTGTTGAACTGCTTTTATGTTCAAGCAGAAGTGAAAAGGGAAAGCGGACGAGAGTATTATCATTACAATACGATCATGATTTTACGTAAATTTTCATTAGATAAATTCATTACTGCAATTGAGGATGGTATTATCCTTATAGACTTTGATGCACGAACTGGCCACAACCACGGGACAAAATTTCGTATTCGACAGGGCAACTGGGATCGTTTGTATGCTGATGTTAAGACAATATAATCAGCTTACAAATCGTTCAAACGGACGGCAAAAAACCGCCGTCGCTTAACTCAGGCGGCAAGAGTAAGAGCTTTAATGGATTACGTGCTTATCATTTAGAATGGAGGAACGACTTGGCTTCACAAAATAAAAACACTATACAGAAATCTGATGCTTCAAGAGTGTCTAAGAAAAAGCGTAAGTCATCATCATGGATGACTTCACTTATATTCAGATGGATATCCCAGATTTCATTCTTTATTTTGACAATATATGTGGGGTGGATGTTTTATTTATTTGTGCGATATTGTGAAACCGGCGGCGCTACTGTTTATGTAACGAGGTCACCGGGAGTAGAGGCGTTTTTGCCTATTGGCGCCTTTATGGGTCTCAAGTATTTTCTCGGTACAGGGAAGGTTGACCCTTTGCATCCGGCAGGCTTTGTTATTTTTGCGTCTATTCTGCTAACCTCTTTTCTCTTTCAAAGGGGTTTTTGCAGCTGGATATGTCCTGCCGGTACAATGTCGGAATGGGTGTGGAGATTTGGAGATTGGATAAAATCTAAATTCAACAAGGGCGTTAGATACTGGGTAGAAGCATTTCCTGTAAAACTTACATGCGGCCTCAGCATGATTTCTACTCCGATAGTTACTTTGATGCTCCTTGATATTATAAGTTTCTCATCATTCGGTTCGCCAAATATGAAGTTTATTTATCCTTTTATGATTGCGGCCATAATCATACCTTTTGCCCTTTCAAGGAAAATATGGCCGGCCCGTGTGGAGGATTCTATTGCGCGCGTGTGGAAATACTCTATCTTCGCTTTTTTTGCAGTTACTATTTTGATTAAGATGCCTGTACAACAGCTTGAAATGATGTTTACGAATGTTCCGTTTATGAAAGTTGCGGATGTCAGGATGCTGAAATTTTTTACTAATATGTCAATGCTTGCGATCATTATCTTATCGGTTATTGTTGTTTTCTCCATTTTCAGCAAGAATTACTGGTGCCGTTACTTTTGTCCTTACGGCGCCATGATTGGTATTTTAGGATGGGCCAGTGCATTTAGAATAGTTAGGAACAAGAAAACATGTATTGATTGCAGTAAGTGCACAATTGCCTGTCCGGTACATATTGAAGTGGAGAAAAAGAACGTCGTTTATAATGTAGAATGCCTGGGATGTTACGACTGCGTTGATTCGTGCCCAGTAGACGACACTCTTGATATGAAGCTTCTGGGATATAAAAAGAAGATACATTATGCTGTTTATGCCGGTTTCGTCGTTGGTTTATTCGTAGTCTTTATGAATACGGCAAGAGTTACCGGATACTGGTATAATAATGTGTCATTGCAGGAATACATGGAAAGGATCTCAGACTTGGATGATCCCAAGTATGAACATAAACAGGGAGAGTTTGCAGTTGAATGAATTAACTTCTTTCGGTCGTTAATTTATCTATGTTAAACAAAAACAACATTTTTTATGATTTGATAGTAGAGGTAAGGGCATTAACAGAATCTCACGACCCCAGTTTGCTTTTCGAGGATCTCCATACAGATTTGCTTGATGGCGAATATCATTTTACAACATCAAGGAAAACACTGTTTATGATGAGCAGGGTTATCGAAGATTCTTTGAAGTTACATAAAAAACGGTGTTCCTTATATTCCGGATTTCAGGAATTAAGCAGATTTAAGGAACACAGTGAAAGATATACAAAATTAGCGGGCTATGCGGATCAAATATTTGTTATAGGTATTGCAGACTCACCTATTGACAAAATAGCGGATAACGTTCATATCCTGACAAAGAATGCGGACATAATTCGCGAAAACTGGATATCAATCATTAAAAATCACAATATTCATATTACGCTGATAGCACAAGAATTACCTTCTCAGAAACATCACGAAGGGTATGTTGGCTTTTACACAAACAGTAAGTCTCTTACGGAAAAAGCCGTAAATATATTAAATGAAGAGAACATACTGAGTGATGCCAAAATCTCTGACAAACAAACCTATTTTAATATTTAAATACATAGTGCGGCAAGTCGTGGCCAAAGTTCCAAAAATTCCTGAAAAAAGATTTTACAGAGATAGTTAATAGTATAATGTCGATGCCTAAAATAACCGTTCTTGCCATAGGTACTCACCCTGATGATGTCGAAGGGGGTATGGGAGGCAGTATAATAAAATTCCTGAAACTTGGCCATGAAGTTCATATTGTCGACCTTACAAATGGGGAGCCCACACCGCATGGCACTCCGGAAATAAGGAGTGAAGAGTGCAAAGAGGCAACTGCTTTACTTGGCGTAACAGGCAGGATAACCCTGGACCTGCCAAACCGGTATCTTTTTGACAATGTGGAATCAAGAAATAAGGTAGCCGAGGTTATTCGCAGGGTGAGACCGGACATCATGTTTCTACCCTATTGGGAAGATGCTCACCCGGATCATATACAGGCAACACAGATAGGCGAGGCGGCGAGGTTTTATGCCAAGCTGACAAAAACAGATTTAACAGGTGAACCGTGGTATCCCGGCCGTATTCTTTATTATCTATGGTCTCACCAGAGAGTACATCTGGAACCGGCCTTTGTTATTGATATTACTGATGAGTTTGAAAGTAAAGTTGAGGTGGTGAAATCCTATAAGTCTCAATTTGCATACAATGAAGAGAGATGGAATGACGTAAATAAAATATTGCATTCATACGGTCAGTATTATGGGTCATTGATCGGGACGCAATACGGGGAGCCGTTTGCGAGCCGTGAAAAATTGGGATTGAGAGATATAAGAGACTTGTTATGAAGATAATGAATACATTTCGAGTTGGCAAGTTAAACACAAATCTTCTTGGCGAATTATTGGGCGCTGTTAAAAATAAAGATCCAAGGGTTATTGTAGGCCCGAAAATTGGTGAAGATGCTGCGGTAATAGATTTTGGAGATAAATATCTTATTGCAACAACAGACCCCATAACCTTTACGTCTTACAAGATAGGATGGTATATGGTTAATGTAAATGCAAACGATATTGCAACTATGGGGGGAGTGCCAAAGTGGCTTCTTGCATCAATCTTCCTGCCGGAAAACAAAACGGATAGCAGACTGGTTAGGGAAATATTCCACGATATTGAAAAGGCTGCTGATGAATTAGGGATCGTTCTTTGTGGCGGGCATACAGAGGTTACTCGGGGGTTGGACAGGCCTGTGTTGTCAGGACACATGCTTGGCGAGGTAGATAAAGATAAGTTAGTGACGAATTCAAATGCAAGGGCAGGCGATGTTATTATATTGACTAAGGGTATTGCAATCGAGGGTATGGCGCTTCTTGCGAGAGAGAAAGAAAACGAACTAACTGATAAATTTGGTAATTTATTTGTCGAGAGAGTTCAGAACTTTTTGCATGATCCCGGAATCAGTGTTGTAAAGGAGGCTCTTATAGCAAATCAAGCGGCTGATATTCATGCGATGCACGATCCTACAGAGGGGGGTTTGGCAACAGGGTTATTCGAACTTGCAAGTGTATCGAATACGGGTGTTCTGGTTTATGAGGAGAAGATTAAGTGCCTGGATGAAGCGAGGGTTTTATGCTCTGAGTATAAACTTGATCCGATGGGAGTTATAGCTTCCGGTGCATTATTAATAGTAATAAACCCTGATGATAGAGAGGCTGTATTAAGTAAGCTTGCGCAAAATAGTATTGAGTGTTCGGTGATTGGCAAATTGACTGATAAAGAGGATGGTTTGAAAATAATAATTGATGGAGAGTCGAGGGATTTACCTCTTTTTGAAGTAGACGAAATTACCAGGGTCATTTAATTTGTAGGGGCGTATGGCTATACGTCCCAACTGTACAAGACGGGATTCTTCTTTTCAGATAACCTCATAGAATGACAGGATTCGGCAAAGGGTTGCAGTAATTACCTTGACATTCACAGATATTGCTTGTAGAATCCCTAGAGTTCGTTTTCAGGAAATCTTTTTGTCTTAAGAGTCTGTCAAATTAATACTTAAACAATTCTGCATAAGAGGTAAATTATGAATGGTTACGGAGAGCAACCGGAATTCAGATTTGATAAAATACAACTTGACCCACTTAAGAAATATACAATACCTATAGTTTTTATTATAGGCATTATCATACTTGGGTACTCTTCGATATTTACTGTAAATGCCAATGAGGAAGCTGCAATTTTAAGGTTTGGAAAGTATACGGAAACTGTCGGGCCGGGATTACATTTTAAGTTGCCATTTGGTATTGACAAGGTATATGCCGGAGAAGTTAAGCGCATATACAATGAGGAATTCGGTTATAGAACACTTCGATCTGGCAGAGAGAGTATAATTGATTATAACTTTAGGGGCGCAAGTGAAGTTTCTCTAATGCTGACCGGTGACAGGAATTGTGCCAATGTGCATTGGGTAGTGAGATATAAAATTAATAATCTGAAAGAGTTTCTTTTTAATGTGAGGGATGTGAATAGTACTATAAGAGATGTCAGTGAAACTGTAATGAGAGGGACTATAGGTGACATGTCTATTGATGAAGTACTGACTATTGGCAGAAGGAAGATAGAGGAAATTGCAGAGACGGAGATAGAAACAGTACTGGATGTTTATGGCTGCGGAATTGATATACAGGTAGTAAACCTGAAAGGTGTTAACCCGCCGGGGGAGGTTAAGGATGCCTTTGATGCCGTTAACAAGGCTGTGCAGATGAAAGATCAGATTACAAATGAGGCTGAGGGTAGGAAGAACAAGGTTATACCGGCTGCAATGGGAAAGAAGGAGCAGACAATTCGCGAGGCGGAAGGGTATAAGATTAAGAGGATAAATGAGGCGACTGGAGATACAAAGGCGTTTCTTGCTGTTTGGAAAGAGTATGAGAAGGCAAAGGATGTTACCAGAAGGAGGCTTTACCTCGAAACTATGGCAAGGGTGATACCAAAATGTGAAGAAATATATATAATTGATAAAGATCAGAAAGGGATTTTACCTATACTCAATCTGGGAGAGAGTAAGGTGATGAAATGAAGCAAACAGCACAAGCTTATATAGTAACAGCCGTAATCGCAGTAGTTGCAATAATTATAATAGCCAGCAGTTCTTTTTACGTAGTAGACATTAAATCTCAGTGTGTGATTACCCAGTTTGGCAGGCCGGTTAAGGTTGTACAACAGCCTGGGTTAAAGATAAAAACACCTTTTATTCAAAAAGCGAAATATTTTGAAAAGAGAATCATAGAATGGGACGGCGAACCAAGTGATATCTTAACAAGAGATAAGGAAAACATCGGCGTTAATACCTGGGCTCGTTGGAGGATTGTTGACCCTTTGAAATTTTATACATCATTAGGAACGGAAGATAGAGGACAGGGCGTTCTGGATGAGGTAATAGTATCTGCCGTGAAAAATATTGTAAGCTCGTATCCTTTACATGAGATTCTCAGGAATACTAATCGGAAGCTCGAATACACGACAGTAGAGTTGGAAAAGGCGGAAATGGACAAGAAGGTAAATGTTGTTAAGGGCAGGGCAATCCTGGTCGGAGAAATAAATAAGATGGCTAATGAAGGGTTAAGCGAGAGATATGGCATGGAACTGGTTGATGTCAGGATAAATCACATAAATTATGTTCCGGCTGTTATACCTAAGATATTTGACAGGATGCGCTCAGAAAGAATCAGGATTGCAAACAAATATGAGTCTGAGGGCAGGAGGGAAGAGGCTGAAATATTGGGGTATATGAATAAAGAGCTGGAGAAGATAGAATCCGAAGGCTATAAGATAGCGGCCGAGACAAGAGGTGAAGCAAATGCTGAAGTAATCAGAATATATGCGGATGCATATAATAAAGCTCCTGAATTTTATTCCTTTACAAAGACCCTTGAAACATATGAAAAGACAATTGACAATAATACTCGCTTGTATTTGAGCACTGATAGTGATTATTATCAGTATTTAAAGGGTTATGCGGGAAAAGAGGAGCCTCCTGATATTTTACCCGGCCAGTAAGTGAAGGGGTAGGTGTTGGTAGATTAGTAAAAATTCTATGGAGTTAAAAAGAGAGTAAGTTGAAATTTAATAGTATTTTTTTTAAGAACTGAGCGTATAACAGATCTGGTTGCATCTCACACTTACCCCTTGAATTAGGGTGTGTTTAAAAACTGCTATTTCAAACATATCAAATCGTTAATATTATTACCGTCCTCATTAGAATGAACGTAAACTGTCTTTCTTGATAAAGATTTATGCATTCAAAACCTTACTTTGTTTATGAAAATAAAACGGTTTTTGTATATTTCCTAACGATATCCGGCATAATACACCTTATCTTTATCTTTTCAACGTCCAGTTTAAGCTATTTATTAAAACCTGCGCTTAATTCTAATGATAAAGCCTCGAAGATTAACTATGTAATAGAGATAGATCTTGAACCCGAAAAGGAAAAAGAAGAAAGCATTCAAAATGAAGAAGAGTCAAAGGAAGAGGTAAAAGCGGATAAAGAAGATTTCCCGGAAGAGAAGAGACAACTTTTTGTAGATACACCCGATAATGCTGCAGACGAGGAAATTCAGGCAGATACTAATAAAATAGGAGAAAAAGGGTCTATCGCAAGAGATATGTATACAGGGGAAGATAATGTAAATGATAAGCCCAGATTAGATAGTGATGTTGATTTTCCCGGAGAGCTTCCTGAAGAACTTGCCTCTACTGCATTTCAAGAAACAGGTTTAACCGAAGATGCTAGTTACGGTGAATCCTCCGAAGTTGTGCCGGAGGAGATAACCCAACCTGTAGTTGAAGAGGAAACAGTTGATAGTTTGCCTAAAGTGAGTGATAGTGAAGAGTTGCCTGTTAATAATGAAATTGAGTCATTAGATGAGATGCAGGAGGAATCTGTCCTTCAAGATGTCAAAGCAGAGGATGTTGAAGCTATGAGTTCTCAAGCCCTGAACAGTCAAGATACGGGACAATTAGAGGATATTGATAAAGTAATAGCTACCACACGGGAATCAGATGTAGTTATCACGGAGACAGAGCCACTGGAGAGTATGGAAGCTGAAACTGCTGTTGTAGAGGGAAAGGCAGAGGAAATAATCGAGCCCGTCGAAGAATATACAAAAACGGCGTCTATTCCCAAGGCCATGATGAAAGATATAATCGAAGGCAGCAAAGAGAGTATTGCAAACAAAGTTCAAAACAGTATTACTATACCTGAACCACGAGGAAACAACATACCGGCAGGCAATGATGCTCCCTTCTTTGAAGACAATATATCAAATGCGCCAAATACTGGTGTGGAATCCTTTAACATAAAAAAGCATGAATACGCTCAGTATTACAAACATATTAAGGACAAAATAAGATTATACTGGTTGTTGCAATACGGCACAGATGCATCAATTAATCAAGTAACCAATGATTACAAGCCAGTAATCGTGACATTTAAGGCGCTTCCTTCCGGCAAAATAGCCGATGTAATAATTGCAGATTCAGCGGGAAATGAACTTTTAGCGTCTAAAATACAAAAATCAATTCAAAATACTGTATTAGATAAATTTCCGGAATATATTGATGAAAAATACATAAATGTTAAATTTAGTTACTATTTCTTTTAAGGTGGAGGCAATATATTGGAGTGGATAGTGGGCGGCGGGCCCATAATGATACCTTTGTTTATCTGTTCTATTCTGGCGCTTGCCGTCATTCTGGAACGTGCAATAAGCCTGAGGAGAAGCCGCATTATAAGGCCGGAACTGGTAGATGTGGTCAATGCTGTCAGGGGGGCGGAAGACATTAACCTCATTTTAACGAGATGCAATGCTGTAAAGGGGCCGTTCTCCAATATAATCAAACGCGCAATCTCTAATGCTTATTTGTCAAGGGAAGAAAAGGTGCTGGATATCCAGGCTACAGGAAGACAGGAGGCCAGGGCCCTGGAGAGAATGTTAGTAGTACTGGAAGTTATTACGGCAATTACTCCTCTTCTTGGATTGCTTGGTACCGTACTCGGTATGAGCCAGGTCTTTGATGTAATATCAGAGGTAGGATTAGGACAGACAAAGGCGTTTTCCGGCGGGATAGCACAAGCACTCAGAACTACTATAATGGGACTGAGCGTGGCAATACCATCTTTAATCGCATACAGTAGTTTTGATAGAAAAGTTGATAACCTGGTACTCGAGATGGAAAAATACTCAATGGTGCTCTTAAATAAGTTGTATTCTAAGAAAAAAATTAATGACAAAGGCTTCTGAAATAGGATAACTGTGCAATTTCGTCTAAAACAATACATAAAACCGGTAATAAATATCACATCATTAGTGGATGTGATATTTTTACTTTTACTCTTTTTTATGGTTACTTCTTCTTTTGTGGAACAGCCGAATATTAAGTTGGAATTACCTTCCACCAAGCACTCAGAGGTAAGCAAGATAGAGAATATAGTATTAACCATAGCCCGTGATGGGCAATTGTTCTTGCAAGATAAACCAGTTGTCAAAGAAACTCTCGAAAAAGAACTCAGAAGAGTAATTCTGGACACTGGGGACGAGGTGTTGGTGTTGAAGGCTGATAAGTTTGTGCCTTATGGTGTAGTGGTCGATACTATGGATGCAGTTAAAGGGGCAGGTTTTAAAAAAGTAATTGCCCCAACAATCATGGAAGAATTAGATAAATAAGGAGTATGTAATTTGCTGAGTAGTAACTTTAAGGATTTAATAGAAATAATGGAAAAGCTCAGGAGTGATGAAGGATGCCCATGGGATAAAGAGCAGACGCATGAATCGCTGAAATCCTGCTTGATTGAGGAGGTTTATGAGATAGTTGATGCCGTGGACTCAAGAGATTCGGAACAGTTAAAAGAAGAACTTGCAGATTTGTTTTTCTTGATAATATTCTATTGTAAAATAGCCGATGACAGTAAAAATTTTAATATTAATAGTGTCCTGGAAGTTTGTTTAGATAAAATGACAAGAAGGCACCCTCATGTCTTTGGTGACAAAACGGCTGATGATGCCAGTGAAGCATTATCCCGATGGAACGAGATAAAGAGAAAAGAGGCAGAGGCAAAACAAGGCGGTAAAACCAATGAAAGTAAATCAATTGTGGATAATATTCCAAAGCATATGCCGGCGCTACAAAAGGCACAAAAGCTTCAAAAGAAAGTTGCGCGCGTAGGTTTTGATTGGGAAGTAATTGAGGATGTAATAGCAAAGGTTCATGAAGAGTTAGAGGAGGTTAAGGATGCTATCAATAATAATGAAAGAGAGCAGGTAGCTGAAGAGATAGGTGATTTGCTGTTTGCGGTTGTAAATCTTTCGAGATTTCTTAAATTAGATTCAGAAGATTTATTACGGAAAAGCATATCTAAATTTATCGGCAGGTTTAGGAAGGTAGAGATGCAGGTTGCTGGTGCAGGAAGAAAAATAGAAGAATGCTCTTTAAAAGAATTGGATGATATCTGGAACAAAATAAAAATATAGATACTAATTGCGGCATGTAGGTATTTTTTTTATAAAAATGGGGAATGCCATTATTCACATTATCTGTATAATTTTATTGACTTTTTGGGGGATACTGCAATATAATTCGCTTCAAAAAGTGAGAGCTTTTGTTGTTCTAGCCGTAGTCCGAATTGGCTAAAACCCTACGCTGTTACCGTATTTTTGCTTGAATGTGATAAGTCGTGATGGTGTTATGCTTTAAATGAAGTGGTTTTTCATGCACGGCAGATTTAAGCCAGAATTTTCAAAGGTTCAGAGTAGCTGTATAATTCTTGTAAATGTAGTAAGTAGTTATGTTCAAAGATGTTACATCTGTTCCCTCCTCATGTTTTTGTGTTTTGGTATATCCGTTGCGTCATGAGTAAATTTAAGTTTATTATTTTTTTGTGCGTTAGAAAATATTTTTAAATATTTTATAAGATTGTTAGGACTTTATTTTACGTACGACTGTAAATGGAAATGCAAATTCCTAATATAACTACATTCCACAAGGAATATTCCTTCCACATATTATTATCTTTAGTCTCTAATTTTAGCAAGAAACAACTATTTTCTTTTGCAATATGTTCATTGTTAAGAAGCAATTTATTTAAACTTTAATTTATTTCTAACAAAAGTGACGAAAATAGAAAGGAGTGAAGTACATGCATTTTAAACCAAAAAATGTAATGTGGCTTCTGTTGGTTGCAGTTGCTGCTGTTTTTCTATGTTTTGGTATTTCAGAGGCGGCAGATCCCACAGGTGACAAGACATTTGCATTGGACATCAGGGGTATTAATATGTCCAATAACTTTACGTGGATTCTTGTATGTGGTTTTGTGATATGGTTCATGCAGGTAGGTTTTGCATTGTTAGGTGGTTTGTTACCGGCTAAAAATATGCTCAGCTACATGACACACTGCTTTATTGCCACAACACTCGGTGTTGTTATATACTGGTTTGTTGGCTTTGGAGTGATGTTTGGAGGATTTGAATTTCTGGGACAACATGTGGGGAAAGGCAATTCTTTTATGGGTCTGAGCGGCTTTATGTTACTGAATGAAGCATACGATGTTAGGGTTATTCTGTTATTTATGTTTCAGGCGGTTGTAGCGACATTTATAGGCAGTATTATTGCAGGTGCTGTTGCTGAGAGGATGAAGCTCTGTTCCTATGTGCTTATGTTCTTCTTCGTCTATATCTTTGTGTATCCCGTATATGGACATTGGGTATGGGGGGAAGGATGGTTGTGGAACCTGCCGTATGGGGTTGGTGTAAGGGACTTTGCAGGGTCAGGAGTAGTGCACGCAATTGGCGGAACTATCGGCTTTGTTGGTGCATGCTTTCTAGGGCCAAGAGCCGGTAAGTTTAATGAAGATGGTTCATCTAATTCCATACCAGGCCATAATGTAGGGTATATGATTATAGGTACAATCGTCCTTGCATTCGGCTGGTTGTTTTATGATGCCGGAAGTACATTAGC
>Ga0156324_1137_pt1 | contig 12628 bp, 9 predicted proteins | sample RifCSPlowO2_12_FD_107972 | JGI IMG/M metagenome (GOLD analysis project Ga0156324, IMG submission 107972) | Planctomycetes bacterium RIFCSPLOWO2_12_FULL_40_19
CAAAATAAAACCCTACCCGCCCGAACGCCCGCCTGTACCTATTCGGGCAGGTACCGTTCGGTACGGGCGGGAAGGGTAAAATCCAGAAATGGAGTTAAGTCTTTAGACTTTTAATTTAACAATAACAATAATAAGAAAAGGAGGTATGAAGTGGTTAAGATGGTTAAGAATATTCAATTAATTTCAGGATGCCTGGTGGTGATGATTTGTGTTGTATTTCTTGCCCGGGCTACCGCATGGTCAGCTCTCAGAGTATCGCCCACACAGCAAAACCTGAATATACCTCCCGGTGGGACAGAAACAATTCAACTGCTGCTCTCCAATTCAAGCAGAACAGATAGTATGCAGGTAAAACTATACGTAACTGATTATAATATCAGGCAGGACGGCTCGCCTGTTTTCCCCAATGCAAACACTACGAGAGATTCTCTTTCCTCATGGATAAAGATTGAGGATACAGATATCGTCCTGATGCCTGGCGAAAGGAGAAGCGTGGCATGCAAGTATACCGTACCCAGTCGCGCTGAAGGTGAGAGGTTCGGCGCTATCATGGTAGAGAAAGTGCCGGATAACGACAAAACCCCCTACCAGGAACTGCCGGCCGATAGACTGGGCGGAGTTATAAAGCTTACTTATAGAATAGCCTGCACAGTGATGTTGTTGGTTGACGGCACAAAGGTTGACGGCACAAATTTTTTAAAGAATGGCGTTATAAAGAACGTGGCGGTTAATATTCCTGAAAGCGATTCATGGATGGAAAAACAGGAAATAGAAGTGTCCGCCGTCTTCGGGAATGAAGGCAACATCCATATCACGCCAAGAGGGGGCGAGGCCCTTATCGTACATAAAAAACTCAGAAAAGTTGTGGCACGGATACCCCTCACGACTCCCAGAAATCCGACCATATTCCCTGGCGGAATGAGGGATTTCAAGGGTTATATAAAAGAACCTCTGCGGCCCGGAGAATATACGGTACAGGCTAAATTTAATATGGATAGTGAAGGTGGACCAATATCTCCAGCCAATACTGAATTCGTCATAACCCCTGAACTTGCCAGGATGATGAATCAGGTATTTTATGGAGAAGGTGAATATTCCGGACCTCCTATAATCGGCGCTGAACCGCAACTGGTGGAAGTGGAAGTGCCTGGCGGCGGATACCGCAGCTCAGTTATTACCATAAATAATCAGCATGATGAACCTGTACAGGTAGCAGGCTATATCAAAGGCCTGCAATATCAGCCGGACGGCGAGATGCGGATCGTGGAGCCGGGAACTGTAGAAAGGTCATGTGCCGACTGGATTACCGTACAGCCTGCAAAGTTTAAACTTTCACCAGGCGAAAGCAAGAAGATCATGCTGAAATTACGCATCCCTGATGGAGCAGACGGCGGACACTACGGCAAGCTGGTATTTGAAACGTCGCCTCTTTCAGCAAATGCGTCGCAACTTGAACCTGAAAAATCGCTTGGAAGCACGCTGATGGTTATTGTACCCGGCACGTCCAGGATTAAGGGATCCATTACAGACTTTGGAACGGCTCCTGTTGAAGACGGCAAACCCACGGAATTCACAATAGGCTTTAATAATACGGGTAATATGCACGTACGTCCTACAGGTACAATTAAGGTAAAAGATTACATGGGAGATATTGTACACGAACAATCTCTTGGAAAGAACGTGCCGTTTGTTCTCCCAGGCAATACCAGGCGGTTAAAAGAAGTATATGGCGGGGAGAAACTACCTGCAGGAAAATACACTGCTACGGTTGTTGTTAATTATGGAGGCGAGGCGGACGCCAGAGCCGATTATGAGTTTACGATACCGGACAAGCCTCCAACAGATGAACCTGCTCAAGTAGCAACAAAACAGAAAAAGACAAATAACTCTTAATTTTGCATATTAGAAACTTTTCAATTTTTAAACCTTGGCGCTGCCATCATATTTAGTTAGGAATCTTATGAAGAAATCCTGGTCGCTTTATCATGTAAACGGTGAAATGACACTGAATCCTGTTTTGAAAGAAAAGGAAATCCGGCAGAAATCTTATCCTGTTATTTGGAGATGGTTAAAGGGAAGCGGTTTCCCCGCCTGTACCTATTCGGGCAGGTTCCTGTTATATCTTCTGGTATGTATATCCTGTGGCTGTACGGCAACGGGGAAAACTCCCGGCTTTTTATCATCGTATAAGTCCGCAAGAGATCAATATAATAATAAGAATTTTACAAAGGCCAGGGATGAGTTTGCCCAGGCGAATACAGACAATCCTGACAGCCTGTTATCTGAAAATATTAAGTACTACTCACAATTAAGTGAAAGGAAGATAGAGAAGGCGGATTTACAGTTCGATAACATAAAACAGTTACGGGAAAAACAGGTGCTTAAGGAAATAGAAGGCTTTATACCGGCTGACTTGATGGAGTATGATCAATTGTCGTCTCACAAAACAGCGCCTGAGGAAAACAAAGAAACTACGGAAGAGGCCAGACTGATTACCAACGTCTTCTTTGAAACGGATATAAGAGAGACTCTTCGGGACATCTCTGCCCAGGCAGGGATTCCTCTCGTGGCCGATAGCAGCGTACAGGGGCTGGTTTCGCTGGAGGTGCAGGGCGTGCCGCTGGAAGACACTTTAAAGATAATATTGTCTCCGGGTGGATATACTTATAAAAAAATGGATGGCTACTACTTAATTGGAACGGCGGAACCCGGAAGTCCGACTTTCGATAGACTGACGACCACGATATACATAAAGCCAACCTACTTTTCTGCCAGAGAGGTCTCGGGTCTGCTTTCGTCGTCCTTCAGGCCTTATATACAGGTAAGTGAGGAGCAGAATGTGCTTACCGTTACAGCCTCAGATGAAATGATTGAGCGTATCCGAACTGATATATCCAAGATTGACAAGGCTCCCAGGCAGATAGTCCTGCAAGCCGTTGTTACAGATATAAGCGAGAGTGGCATAAAGACACTCTCCAAGTCAATGAATTGGACGTTTAGCCAGGTTGATAATGATGCTACCCGGAAGAGTTTACTGCAAAACAACGTAAATACTCAAACGTTAAAATTTGACCCTTCATCTCTCGGCAGCGTTGGCCTCTCCTATGCTACGACGGGGAAGCTTGTCCGCAGTCTCATCAGCTCTATCAAGTCATTGATAGATAATAATGAAGCGGTTGTTCGGGCTACTCCCAGGATTTCCACACTTGACGGACGCCAGGCAAGAATCTTCATCGGTTCGCAAGAGACATTCTCAGTGACAAGCGGGCCGGCGTCGTTTCAAACCACACAGTTGGAAAGAATAAATGCGGGGATCATTCTGGATGTAACGCCGAGGATCTCAGAATCGGGAGATATAACAGTTACAATAAATCAGGCGGAGGTTTCCCACGTTGAAGCCAGAGGCGATCTGGGACTACCCATAGTAAGCAAACGTTCGGTAAATACTACTGTCAGGGTAAAAGACGGAGAGACCATTGTAATCGGGGGATTAATGCAAAAGAAAAGGTCGGAAACAAAGAAGAAAATCCCTTTACTGGGAGACCTGCCCTATTTGGGCGGCATGTTCAGGAGTGTTTCTAATAGTGAGGAAGAAACAGAGGTGCTTATCATGATTACTCCGCACATCTTACAAGATAAAGATCTTCTGGACATAGACGTATGATAGCACAACCGTAAATGGAATCTTTTAATTATTTGAATTTTTTTGAAGGAGATAGAAATAAAATGAAAAATATATTTACAAAGTATCTTTTGTGGGTTGCCCTCGTGGCGCCTTTGAGCGGCGCAGGCTGCGTTACTGTTTCTACGGAATACGTTGATTCACGTATAGACAAGTCAATACGTGAGTTAGAGGAGAGGATAAAACAAGAGAACTCAACCGATGTTGATGCCGTAATAGCTAAGATGAAAGGGGCTGAAAGCGCCGTAATCAAACAGGTCGTTACCGCTCTGACAAATGCATTGGATGCCAAGAAGATAGCAATGAAGGCCCAGGAAAGCGCTCAGGGCGCACAGAAAAGCGCTGAGGATGCAAATGTAAAGGCTGTTGATGCTCTGGACGGCGTCACGGGAGCAGTTGCGTCTATAGATCAATTCACAAAAGATGTTGCTGAGGCGAAGAAAATTGCTGACAACGCATTAGAGAAGACCTCAAAAGCAGATGCGAGAATAGACGAGGCATTAAAGGCCGCTACTCAGGCGGCGACAGTCGCAGTCAGGTCACTGGAACTTACGTCCGACACAAAGCCTGTGGCAATAAATGCCGTGAGCTATGCCCTGAAGACGCCATTAATCTCAAACTCAGCAGAAATAGCGAACAATTAAAAGGCATTTAGGTGGTAATGGCGCAAAAATTTGTTTGCGGCAATACTTTAATGTGATAAAATGGTCTTTTAAGCAAAATAAAATCAACAACTTGCCTGCCCGAATAGGTACCCGTCCCCGCCAGAAAGACGTGTCGGGCTGGCGAACGGCGTAGACGGGCGGGCAGGCGGGTGCCGTATCAACATCAACAACATGCCGGTCTTTTCGGCGCTTTAAGCGCCTGATGCTTTACAACATAAGGAGGTTATTATGTGGAAACCAAAATATCAACGTTATAACAAAGGATTTACATTTACAGAATTACTTGTAACAATCGGCATAATAGCAGCGCTTGCCGGTATCGGGACTATTGCCGTAGTCAAAATACGCGGAACGACCAATCAGGTGACATGTATGAATAACATGAAAAATATATCCAGCGGATTGCAACTGCACTATAACGATTACAAGATATTTCCCGATGACGGCTATCCTGATGATACTAATGACCAGTATCCGCTTGCTGTCGAACTTAGCGATTATATAAATACTGTGAAAACGTTTATTTGCCCTCTGGATAAGGATCAGACCAGTATTGATAACCTTGCGAGTTACGATCCTTACTATGTAAAACGTACGGGTGCAGGCCAGACTGAGAAGGTTGAACAACTTGCCATTGGTTGCCCGCGCCACAGGGACAATAACAGCTCCACAAGTCTTTTTTCTACAGGTTATACAGAGATTACGAAGGTTGGCGCCACACTTGCCAACGGTCAGGTAATACCGCCTGATGGAAACAGTAATCAGCGAAAAATCAGCAATGTGAATGACGTAATGACGTTCGATGACGGGAGCGCCGTTACAATAGCGAGCGCCGTAGCTAATTATAACGTATTTCTCACGCAATCAGTCCGTCTTTCTGACGGCACTTTATACAGTATCATAAGGGTCCAGGGCGATGGATCAATAACTACTACTGTCACTTCAGGTTCAAAATTCGAGGTTGTTACTCCGAGCGCTATCGTTGGCGTAAGGGGCACAGTGTTTACTGTTCAGACCAGTAACGGCGGCGCAACGACCGATGTGACAATTATTACTGGAAAGGTTATCGTGACAGACCGCGCAAGCGGAGAGACAAACACACTGGAGAGCGACAGCGCTGTACTTGCGGCCACAGTGGACAAAAATGAACATGATCACTACCACTGGCATGATGATGGCACTTACCATAGTCACCCACATCCAGGCCGGAAGAATGCCCATCATGGCAAGAATGATGGTAAGAAGAAGTTGGTAAAACTTGAGGAAAAGCAGAAAAAATGGAGTGGCGAAGAAGAAGAAAATAAAGTAGTCGTATGTCACATGCCGGGTACAAATGATGAGGAAACCAAGGAAATATCACAAGGCGACCTGGCTGGACATTTGGCACACGGTGATTATGAGGGTGCATGCTCAGGCGTCAGTGAGAACTATGTTGGATGGAAGTGGAAGAAGTGGTGGAAGAAGAATAATTAGTAAATAACGATATAATAAATTCTTGAGACTAACCAGGAAAATACGTTATACTTAAGTGGGACAGAGAAAACGCATTTTATAAAATCCTACCTGCCCGAATGACTCGTTCAGGCGGGAAGGGTAAATTCCGGAAAAGGAGTTAAGTCTTTAGACTTTTAATTCAATGTCTAGGAAATTCAATGCTGTAACAAAACGTAGGGGCGTATAATTATACGCCCCTACGCAACTTTTATTGTATCTGTGGCGGAATGGCTTCCTGCACCCGCCAGAACGACCTTGTCGGGCTGGGGCGGGCAAACCTCCACACACAACAGATTCAATAGCAATTTAAACATTCACATATCTTCTTAGTGGACATGGAAGGCTACTCGCCTGACCAGTCAGTTCGGGCAGGAAGCCATTCCGCTACATTCAGCAATCGTAGTCCGCCAGCGGGGCGTTAAGTTCAGGGAAGGTATTCCTGAAAGTTATAATATGAGAATTTTACGAAGCTTACACGCCTGAACCTATTCGGGCAGGCAATGCTTCGACAAGCTCAGCATAGTGAGTTTATCGAACTATGAAAAGTAAATCAAAATGAGATTTGGAGAATACTTAATCAAGAAAGGTAAGATAGAAGAGAGTGAACTTGAAGACGCTCTCAGGTTTCAACGGGAAGAACATATTACATTAGGTGTACTGGCTATACGTGAAAAGGCCCTGAATAATGAACAATTGAGCAAGATTCTGGATTGTCAGAGAGAGAAGGGCGGTCTATTTGGAGAAATAGCAACCGATTTGGGGTTTTTAAGCAAGAAAGTTGTTGACAAACTTCTAATTTTGCAAAAGAAAAAACATAATCTGATTGGCGAGATATTGGTTTTATACGGAGCCATTGGCAAGGAAGAGATGGAAGAAGAATTAAGGCAATTTCATGAAGCGGCGGGAAGGAAGAAATAATTTTAATGCACAGGAATTTCTATTTTAAATCTTTTGGAGTTAAGTCTTTAGACTTTTAATTTACGCATTAATCGTAACCAAATAATTATAGAATATGTCTGGAGGTAAAAAGCAATGAGCAAATACGAGAAGTCCGATGATAAACCTGAAAAAGGCAACAACCGGAATCTGGTTGGGCGGGATGGACTCGACAGAACATCAGAAAATGAAGTGCTTAAGAATCTTGATGACGGGCGGCGAGGCTTTTTGAAAAAGCTGCTAATCTCTGCAACCTATGTCACGCCGGCAATACTAACGCTTTCCTTGAGGGAGTTAGAGGCAAAGATACCTACAAAGAGTGAGAAGAAGAACAAGAAATAGCAACAATCGGCATAGTTACAGCCAAATAATATTGTTGCAGCAAGGCTGACGACTCCCACCAGAACGACATAGACGGACGGGTTTGGCTGTTGGTTGGACCTGGAAGCAATTTCTCAGTCATTATCCGTTCAGAACAAGACGGACAATCCAGGATCGGAATTCTTAACAAATCAGACACGGTTTTAACCATCTTTATATTTGCCCACGAAATCTTGCTTAATGTATAGGAATTTCAAAGCCGTGTTTGCAATGTCTCAAATAAAACCCTACCCGCCCGAACATACCGTTCGGTACGGGCGGGAAGGGTAAATTCCTCTGTTGGAGTTAAGTCTTTAGACTTTTAATTTAATAAAATGAAAACTTCACAAATGTCTTTGGGACAGATGCTCACAAAAAAAGGAATCATCTCTGATGAGCAGTTAGGCAGGGCGTTAGAACACCAGAAGAAGCTGTCAATCAGATTGGGAGAAGCATTAACAGAGATGGGTTTTGCCGGCCATGAAGATATAATAGGCAGCCTGGCTGAACAATTTGATTTTAAAGTCGTTAACCCTATGGCCGCTACCATCCCGCAAGATGTTATAAACACAATCCCAAAGAACATCGCACAAAGACATAATATCATACCTGTCGCACAGCAAAATGGATTACTTATTGTTGCCATAAGCGATCCACTTGATATCAGCACACTGGAAGACTTGCGTTTCACACTCAATACTAACGTGGAATGTGTGCTGGCGACGAAGAATAACATTAAAGATGCTATTAAAAAATATTATTACAGGGAAAAGTCGGTCTCTTTTGATGGCTACCTGGATGGATTTAAGTCAATAATTGCAGACGCTGACGAGTCAGTTAACTATAAATTTGGCGCTGAGAAAGAATCAGAGGCGCCTATTGTCAAACTCGTTACGTATATAATTGACGAAGCCGTTAAGTCCCGCGCCAGCGATATTCATATTGAACCATTACCTGGCAAAGTTCGTATAAGGTACAGGATCGATGGCGTATGTCAGGAGGTGCATTCAATTAAAAAACGCATACATGAAGCGCTGATTTCCAGAATAAAGATACTTTCGAATATTGATATTACCGAAAAAAGAAAACCCCAGGATGGACGAATAAGCTCAGAAGTTGGTGAGAAACCAATAGATATCAGGGTCAGCACAATACCAACTACCGGTGGTGAAAGTATTGTAATGAGAATACTGGAAAAGTCAACAGTGCTTGTACAACTGAAGAATATGGGTTTTTCCACACATGATTATAACAACTTTAAGAGAGTATTAAAAAAACCAAACGGTATTTTTCTGATTACCGGCCCTACGGGCAGTGGTAAATCCACGACTCTTTATGCTGCTTTAAATGAAGTAGATCGTTCAGAAAAAAAGATAATTACAGTAGAGGATCCGATAGAATACAATCTTTCTGGTATTAACCAATGTCAGGTAAACGAGGCAATCGGCCTGACGTTTCCCAGCATACTCCGCTCTGTGCTGCGGCAAGACCCTAATATAATCGTCATAGGAGAAATTCGGGACGTTGAGACTGCGGAGATAGCAGTTACCTCAGCATTAACCGGGCACTTTGTCATAAGCACGCTTCATACAAATGATGCGCCTTCAGCCGTAACAAGACTTTCCGACATGGGGATCAAACCTTTTCTTATATCATCGTCAATTCAGGCGATTCTGGCCCAGCGTCTGGTAAGAGTGATATGCCCGAAGTGTAAAGTCCCATGTAAAGCGGACAATGAAGTCCTGGCAATGCTTAGTATAAATAATATTGATGTTGGCGATACGGAGTTTTACCATGGGACAGGATGTGAATATTGCAACAGAACCGGCTATCGCGGCAGAAAAGCCATCTTTGAGTTTATGTGTGTAAACACAGAAATGAGAGAAGCAATATTTAAAAATGCGGGAATACATGAGCTGAGAAAGATTGCGCATTTAAATGGAATGACTACATTAGCCGAAGACGGGTTAAGATCGGCGCGCGCACAAATCACAACGCTGGAGGAAGTAATAAGGGTATCTATGTTCGCTTCCAATTGAAGTTAACGCTTATAAAAGCGGAAGAAGGAACAGGGATGGAGATAAGAACCGTTCAATTCATGTAAAAAAATTTTATAAAACTCCGGAAACATAAAAAGATATGGCGACACAAGAAGAGAAGAAGATATTATTCGGACAGATATTATTGGAAAAGAAACTGATAACTGAAGAGCAGATAAAGGACGCTCTTGATATACAGGAAATAAATGGCAAGGCATTGGGGGATGTATTAGTAGATCTTGAGTACACTACAAGCGACTTGATAATGAAGGCTCTAAGTGAATATCTCGGCATGGAAATTGTCAGTCTTGCAGATATCAATATAAACCAGGAAGTACTGGATAAAATCCCGCCTTCTATCGCTAATCTTTACAGAATCATTCCAATAGGCTTTGAGAATTCCACGCTTACAGTAGCGCAGCAGGACCCTCTGGATATACAACAGATAGATGATCTTAGATTTCTGCTAAAGCATGATATAAAACCGGCCCTGGCCGAAAGAGAAGAAATAGCCAATGCGATAGACAGGTGTTATCCGAAAACAAATGAATCAGTTGATGAAATCCTGGATAAATTCCAGCACAATTTCTCAGCAACACATTATTCCTCTGATAGAGAAACAATTGAAATGGAACATGTTAAAGGGATGTCCAAAGATACGCCGGTAAAGAGTTTCGTCAATCTGATACTTTTACAAGCCGTCATGGTTAAAGCGAGTGATATTCATTTTGAATCATTCGAAAACGAATTTAGAATTCGTTACAGAGTTGACGGCGTATTACGCGAAAAAATACCGGTGCCGGTTCTTTTCGCCAATGGCATTGTTTCAAGAATCAAGGTTATGGCAAATATGGATATAGCAGAGAGAAGACTGCCGCAAGACGGCCGTATCCTTCTGACTATAAGAGGAAACTCTGTTGACATCCGTATTTCAACATTGCCTACCAATTATGGAGAAAGCGTTGTCATGAGGATACTTGACAAGAGTTCAGTTTCACTTGACCTTGTCAGATTAGGCATGGTGCCTGAAAATCTGAAGACAATTAAGAATCTGATGAGAAAGCCAAACGGAATAATCCTGGTTACCGGGCCAACCGGTTCAGGCAAGACAACGACTTTATATGCATGTCTCAATCATGTTAATGTAACCGGCTTAAAGATTATTACGATTGAGGACCCTGTTGAATATGAAATTGACGGTATTATGCAGATCCAGGTCAATCCCGAGACAGACGTAACATTCGCAAAATGCCTGAGATCCATATTAAGGCAAGACCCTGATATAATTCTGGTCGGTGAGATCAGGGATCTGGAGACGCTGGAAATAGCGATACAAGCATCCCTGACAGGCCATCTCGTACTAAGCACCTTACATACAAATGATGCCCCGTCAACAATAACAAGATTAGTCAATATGGGTCTCAAACCATACTTAATAACAGCATCACTGGCAGCCGTAATCAGCCAAAGATTAGTAAAGAAAATATGTCCGGAATGCAGGGAAGAGTATACTCCGGATAAGGACATTATTAATGAACTTAATTTGCAGGATTATGAGTTGCAGGATAAGCATTTTTATAAAGGGAGAGGTTGTAGTAGTTGTAACCGTACGGGTTACAAGGGAAGGATGTCAATCCTTGAAATAATGCAAATAACCGAAGACATTTGTTCACATATAATTAAACAATCCTCTACTGAAACGCTGGGAGAAATAGCCCGAAATAACGGTATGCAAACACTATTGGAAAGTGGCCTCAGCGCAGTATACACCGGGTTAACGACCCTGGAAGAAGTTGAAAGAGAAACAAGCATAAATTAGTATCTGTTGCGGAAAACCATTCTTCGATAAAGGAATATCTTTAGCTTTGCAGGATCAGCATCTTGGTAGAAATAGCCGAGGCATGATGACTCGTTGTAACTTGCTCACAGTCAGGCAAGATGCCTGACCTATATTATCATTGTTTTCTAATCTTCAAACTATTCACAGCCATGCCAATATTTAAATTTCAAGCATTTAATAGTAAAGGCGCAGTGGTAAAGGACGAGGTCGAGGCAATATCAACAAAAGAAGTCCTTGAAGCGATCTGGGAAAAGGGATTTTATCCTACTCAAATAAAGCAAGTCAAAGATAGAACATCAACAACTTCACTAACTCCGGTAAAACGTAAAAGATCATTATCCACAATAACTATAGGCGGTGTAAGTGACAAACAAATAAATCCGTTCACAAGGCAATTATCTACCCTTCAAAATGCCGATATACCAATTGTACAAGGTTTAACCATCCTTAAATCACAAATGAAAAAGGGTTTGTTAAAAAATGCGGTGGATGAAATAATATCGGATATTAAGGGAGGCGATACCCTGTCCATAGCAATGTCAAAACACCCTAAAATTTTCGACAAGCTCTATGTAAACCTGATCAATGCAGGAGAGATTAGCGGTGCGCTCGATGTAGTGTTGGAACGTCTGGCAACATACAGAGAAAAAACCCAGAAACTCAAGCGGAAAATCATAAGCGCTATGATGTACCCTGCGACGGTTGTTGTAGCATCTTGTACAATATTAACCGCCATTATGATATTTATAATTCCCAAATTTGCAAAGATGTTCGACGAAATGGGCATAGCTCTTCCGTTGTTGACATCAGTGGTAATATCCATTAGCAACTTTATGATTACTCATTGGTATTTTGTCTTTGGAATCTTAATTTCAGTTTTTGTATCTTTCAAGTTAATCCAGAAGGTAAGAAGATGTAAACTGGCAGTTGATACGTTAAAATTTAAGTTGCCAATCTTTGGCACTCTTATAAACAAGTCGGTTATTTCGAAATTTGCAAGGACTCTCGCAACTTTAATATCCAGTGGCGTGCCTATCCTGGAGGCTTTAAATAACGTGAAAAACATTACTGGAAATTCAGCAATGACTAATGCCGTAACCCGGATACACAATAGCGTCCGTGAGGGAGAAAGTATTGCAAGTCCATTACGGGAATCAAAGATATGTGAGGCGATGGTAGTAAATATGGTTGAAATAGGAGAGCAAACAGGCGAGCTGGATAAGATGCTTACAAAGATTGCCGATAATTATGATAATGAGATCGATACTATTGTTGAATCCCTGACAAGCATGTTAGAACCATTAATAGTTATCTTTCTGGGAGGCTCTGTCGGCACAATCGTTATAGCGCTCTTTTTACCTCTCATAAAGCTGATGAACAGCATGGGAGGCGGGATGTAGGCACTTGAAATTGAGGGATTGAGGGATTCCTAAATTCCTGAATTTAATGTATAGGAATTTCAAAGTTGCCCTATGTCATTCCTATGAAACCTGTCCTTGACCCAGATCGGGGAATGGGAATTCAGTTGTTCTTGTAATGATAATTCTAGATTCCCGCCTGTCTGCCGTGCTTGGCACAGGCAGGCTCAACAGATTGCCAGCCCGATACTCAT
>Ga0156324_1141_pt1 | contig 12588 bp, 10 predicted proteins | sample RifCSPlowO2_12_FD_107972 | JGI IMG/M metagenome (GOLD analysis project Ga0156324, IMG submission 107972) | Planctomycetes bacterium RIFCSPLOWO2_12_FULL_40_19
TCCCGTACAAATCTTTCTATAGACGATTTACAAGGTTCTTTTGGTGATTTTAAGGCAATAGTATCCCCTTCTTTAAGACCAAATATCGGTCTGTTTACCACAGCCTGTGCTATATCTGCCAAAGTTCCACTGGTTTTAACTGAAATACTGCTGAATTTCTCTGAAAAACAATCTTCTAATTCATCAGGTTCCATGTTTATTAACCTCCCTGGCTCTTAATAAAATAAATGTTATATCATCTTTTCCTGCCAATATTTTTTGTGCGGTATTAATAGAAACTCCCTTAAACTTTGAATAAAATAATGGCACCAGAATAGGATTGTTTGCTCTATTTACTAATTTGCCTGGAACATCTTCGAATTTTTCTTCAGAAATAATCTCGGCTATTTCTAATTTAGAAACCGGGTCTAATATCCCGTCTGTTGTGAGCAGAAACATATCATTATTATGTACATTCACTCTATTAGAATGAACTTGAATATGTTCATTTCCAATATATTGTTTTAGCCTTGCATTTATTGAGTGAATCTTAAGTTCTTCTTTACTGCATCCTTTATGTCCATTTTGTATTCTGTCATCCTGGGTTAACTGGAACAAGGAGTTTGCCCCATGTTGATGATTATTTCTATACGAAAATGCATGAGAGTCTCCAACGTTGTGAAGATAAGCAATACCATTATGACAGAAAAAAGAAACCAATGTTGTTCCAAAATTCTGCAAATCTTTTGAGAATTCTGCTATTGGATACATTATCTGGGAATTAGTATATTCTATAACACCTTTAATTCCTTCTTGAATATTTTCCGGAGGGTAATCTTTCTCTTTAAGCCTTTCATACAATTTGGTTAATCTGTAAGCAACTGTTTGTACCGTAATCCTGCTGGCTTCGCTTCCATTTCCATGTCCTCCCAACCCATCGGCAATAACAAATATATTTCTCTCTTTATCAATATATTTATAATCTTCGTTTATTTTTCTATTCTTATTTATTCCGGAAGCGCTTTCTGATAAAGCATCAAATTCAATACCGCTCCTTGACCCCGTAGCATTTTTTTCCTGCATGTTCAAGATCAAATAGTTATAGAAATGTGGACATAGTTAATGTCTTGATATGGATACTTCGCAACAAATCAATCCTGCTACATATTGTAGTGATGTAGACTTTTGACACAATATATAATATTTGTCAAGAAAAATCAATAATTATTTTGCCAAATTTATAATAATGGGCAAGTTTAGGGAAATAACGCCTGAGTGTAAAAGGAATGTGCAAAAGTGCTTGAAGATTGGAAGTTGTTTGATATAATGAGTTATCTTTTTCCAAAATTTCTACATATTTGCATTTTGATGTGATTATTTTTCCGCACCCTGTATAAATATTTCGTTTTCGGGGCGTAGCGCAGCTTGGTTTAGCGCACTTGAATGGGGTTCAAGAGGTCGCTGGTTCGAATCCAGTCGCCCCGATCATTACTAATAAAAGGGTTACTACAAATTTTGGTGACGTTCTAATCACCCTTTTTTTCTCCATTGTAGTCAGCTTTCTTAAACAGAAAGTTAATCAAATATCAGTATTGCTTTGACTTCCTACCGATATTATCATATAATTTTCGTTTTAGCTACCTGTACATTCTATTTATAAATTACATCATAAATACTTGTTTTGCCAACAATTTAAATGAAGAAGACAAACAAAAAATCATCAGGAAAACTAACCAATAATTTAAAATCCAAGAAGACTGGCTTTTCTATAGGATATCTACTCCTTTTCCTTGTAGTTTTATATATCATACAGATGTTTATGTCACCTAAAGCCGGTGAAATCCCTTATAGCCAATTCAGGACATACTTAAGTGAGGGAAAGATAGTTGATTGTTCTGTAGGCGAGAAAATAATCAGGGGTCACTATGAAGGTGCAGCCGGAAAAAACAAACCTGTTGCTTTCGTAACTGTTCCGGTACAAGACCTCAAGTTGGTTAACGAATTAGAAGCAAAAAACGTTAAGTTCAAGGGCGAAGTAGAGAATAATTTTCTCAGGAATATGTTAATGTGGTGGATTTTCCCTTTTGCAATTATCGCAATGGCCTGGTTCTTCATATCAAAAAGAATCGGCGGAATGGGAAACCCTTTTATGTCATTCGGAAAGGCAAAGATTAAATTATATGCTGAGGAAGATGCAAACAAAACTACTTTTGCCGATGTTGCAGGATGCGAAGAAGCCAAGGAAGAACTACAAGAAATAATAGAATTCTTAAAGTACCCACAAAAATTCCAGAAACTTGGCGGTAAGATTCCGAAAGGTGTTTTACTCGTAGGACCGCCGGGGACAGGAAAAACACTTCTGGCAAAAGCGGTTGCAGGTGAATCAGGAGTACCTTTTTTCTCAATAAGCGGGTCTGATTTTGTAGAAATGTTTGTTGGAATGGGGGCGGCAAGAGTACGTGATATGTTTGAACAGGCTAAGCAGAAAGCTCCCTGCATAGTCTTTATTGACGAACTTGACAGTGTAGGCAGGCAACGTGGTGCAGGTCTAGGCGGCGGCCATGATGAACGAGAGCAAACACTTAACCAGCTATTGGCCGAAATGGACGGTTTCACTTCAAATAGCGGCGTAGTTATCATTGCTGCAACAAACAGGCCTGACGTCCTGGATTACGCATTGCTTCGTCCGGGAAGATTTGACAGGCAAGTAACTGTCGATAGACCTGACTTGATAGGGAGAGAAGCTATCTTAAAGGTACACGCAAAAAACGTTAAAGTAGAACCGAATGGCAACCTTAATATAATAGCAAAACGTACTCCCGGATTCTCAGGCGCTGACCTGGCAAATGTTATTAACGAAGCCGCATTACTTGCTGCTCGACGTGATAAAAAATTTGTTGAAATGGCGGAACTTGAGGAATCAATAGAAAGAGTCATTGCAGGCCCGGAAAGAAAAAGCAGGGTAATAAGTGATGAGGAAAAGAGGATCGTTGCATATCATGAATCAGGTCACACATTGGTAGCGGCAATACTACCTAATACCGACCCTGTGCACAAGGTTTCGATTATAGCAAGAGGCGCAGCGGCACTTGGTTATACATTACAACTTCCTACAGAGGATAAATATTTGACCAAGGAATCTGAGATATTGGATACTTTATGCGTCCTTCTTGCCGGTCGCGCTGCTGAAGAAATTATCTTTAATGAGTTATCCACCGGTGCACAAAATGACGTGGAAAGAGTAACAAAATTAGCCAGAAATTATGTATGTAAATTTGGAATGAGTAAAACGCTTGGCCCGCAAACATTCGGAAGGCAACAGGGAAATATCTTTCTCGGACATGACCTTGTCCAGGAAAAAGAGTTCAGTGAGAAAACGGCAATAGAAATTGATTCAGAAGTATCAAAAATAATCAAGGAATCTTACGCCAAAGCCAAGTCGCTGATTGAAAAAAACAGAGACAAACTGGAACTCCTCGCTAAAAAGCTCGAAGAAGATGAAGTATTGGAAGCCGATCAAATTCTTGAGCTACTAAACCTTAAAAAGGAAAAGAAAGAGGGATCGAGGAAGAATAATTTAGTAGTGGGAAAAGAAACTCGTCAATCTTAATGAGTTTTTATTTTTGGAAACTTATAATTCGGCCAACATATCTTTCGGAAGAGAAAAATTAGCATAAACATTCTGAACATCATCATGATTCTCTAATCTTTCCATCAGGGAGACAATGTTACTGCCTTTTGCCTCATCCAGCTCGATAAAGGTACTGGGGACCCAACTAATCTCAGCTAATTCTATTTTAACACCTTCATCCTGTAACATTTTTTTAATATTATTAAAGTCCTTAGTTTCACAGTCAACCTGATACATTCCATCTATTGTTTGTAAATCTTCACACCCCGCATCAAGAACAAGCGCCATCAACTTATCCTCATCTATTTCGCTAATGTTAACACTTATCAATCCCTTTTTCTGAAACATCCATGAAACACAACCGGACTCTCCAAGATTTCCTCCGGATTTTTCAAATATCTTTCTTATCTCTGCCGCAGTCCTGTTCTTATTGTCAGTTAATATCTCCACCAGTACAGCAACACCGTTAGATCCATAACCTTCATAAAGACTTTCATAAAACACTGCATCTCCGCTCAGTTCTCCTGTACCCTTAAGTATTGCACGTTCAATATTATCCTTGGGCATATTCTCAGATTTAGCTTTATCAATAGCATACTGTAATTTTAAATTCATTTCTGGATTGCCGCCACCCTGTCTGGCCGCAGAAGTAATGGCCTTGGCAAGTTTGGAAAATATCTTCCCTCTCTTCGCATCTGCTGCACCCTTTTTATGTTTTATAGTTGACCACTTGGAATGTCCTGACATTACTTTTTACCTTACTTTATATACGTAATTACCAAATTCTATTGTTATTTAATATGATTTCTGGCAACTCTCTCTCCTGATTTCAACTTTTCCGTTGAGTTTTCTACCATCTTCAGATATTGAAGCTTTTCAAGTTTATTTTGAACCACTTTTCTAGCTTTCAACTCGCGGGCAGTTTTATGCTTTAAATGTGGAGAGACCTCTGACGCCGACTTTTCCCATGACTTTAAGGCTGTCTCCCATTGGATCTGTGCCATTTCCCAGAAACCAAGAGAATAATACACATCTCCTATATGACCCATAATTTCCGGGTCTTCAGCGAATTTTGATGCCTCAATTAGTTTCTGCAACGCTAACATTATCTTTCCACCGTCTTCTTCTTCCGCTAATTTATAATATGCCCAACCCAAACTATCAAGATATGCGCCATTTTCAGGCTCAATACTTAAAGCCTTTTCTATCAAACTTAAAGCCTCGTCTAACTGTTCTCCTTTTTCAATAAAAAAATAACCCAGAAAGTTATTTGCCTGATGGTAATCAGGGTCCATCTGCAAAACCTTCTCTAATTCCTCTACTACATTTTTATGATCATTCATCTCATAGTATATATTAGCCAGCATGAAACGAACCTCTTTCAGGGCCTCATCATCTTTATTATTTATTACAATCGAAATTGCCGTTTCCAGCGTCTCGATAGCTTCTTTATCTTTACCCTTCCTCTGGAAGATTTGACTTAACGTAGTATACTCCCCCAAACTTTTACTTCCTTTGCTTACACTCTCTTTCAATATTCCAAAGACCTTTTCCCTCTCTAATTCTGCTTTCTCATATTGTTTTATCTTTTCATAAATATTTGACAAATTAATGCGCATAAGCCAGGCATCAGAATCATATTCAATAAAAGATTCGAATGCCGCAATTGCATTATCATAATCTTCCAACTCCTCGTAACACAAAGCAAGATAAAAAATTATAGGCTCAGAATGAGGACTAGCTTCCCTGGCCTTAATAAACTCATTTATTGCTTCATTAATTTTCTTTGCTTCAACGTAAATCTGGCCAAGCTTGAAGTGGATTTTGACAGGCTCATCTGTCAATTCTAGATCAAGTATCTTTTTATATACATTCGTTGCATTTTCTATGTCACCATTTTTGATATAACTATTTGCCAGGCGATGCAGCATGTCAGATACAAAGACCTTGTCAACTCCATCCATTACAGAAGAATCAGCACGTTCGTATTCTGAAATAGCTCCTTTTTCATTACCTTCACTTGCATATATATTTCCAAGTGTATAATGAATACTAAAATCATCAGGTTTTAGTTGTGCAATCTTTTCAATATGAAACAAAGCTTTTTCCTTTTTATTCGACTGGAAGTAACACGTAGCTAAATAATTATGTATTTTTTCAGCATTTGGATTTGACTGTAATGTTTTCTCAAGAAACACTATTGCCTCTTCCCAACGACGGTCCAACATTAGATAAAATCCAGTACAAAAGTCCACGTAAGCCTGCGTTCCATTACGCAACAAGAAATCATTTTCTCTGTTTTTCCTGGATTCTGCTAAAGTTGTTTCACACAGGAATGCAAAAGCGTATACAAAAAATAATAAAACTATAATTTTTGTTTTCGACATGCAATGCCTCAATAGGTGTGTGTTTCTCTTATGAAAGACAGAATATAATATTAAACGAAGTGAATCCACCTTTTTTATCTAAAGTATAACCTTATTGAGTGGATATTCAATTATACCTTCCGCACCAACTCGTTTCAATTCAGGAATAATGTTTCTAACCACTGATTCATCCAGTATTGTTTCTACAGCATATCCTGCGTTGCCTGAAAGCGGAGAAATAGTAGGAGTTCGCAAAGCAGGTAATTTCTCTAACAAGGCATTCAAGCCCTCGTTTGAAATATTCATCTTTAACCCAACCTTTTCACGTGCAATTATGGCTCCCTGAAATAATATTGCCAGGTTTTCCATCTTCTGCTTTTTCCACGGATCTTCCCATGACTTATGGTTAGAAATGAATACCGTGGCAGATTCTGTTACAGTATCAATAATGCGAAGATTATTAGCTCTTAAACTACTGCCGGTCTCTGTCAACTCTACAATTGCATCAACAAGGTCTGGCGCCTTTGCCTCTGTAGCGCCATGTGAAAACTCAACCTCAGCATGAATATTCCTCTCTTCAAGATACCTTTTTGTAACGTTTACAAGTTCAGTTGATATCCTCTTCCCTTGCAGATCCTCCACTGATTTAACAGGAGAGTCCTCCGGCACAGCAAAAACCCAACGGACTGTTGTTAATTTTTGCTTTGCATACACCAACTTTTCAACACATCTAACATCAGAACCGGCTTCTTCCACCCAATCCTGGCCTGTGAGGCCGGCATCTATAATCCCTTTTTCAACATAACGAGACATGTCTTGCGGGCGAATTAATCTTACCGATAATTCATCATCATCAACTGTCGGATAGTATGATCTACTGCTTACATAAACCCTGTAACCTGCATTCTTCATCATGCCAATTGTAGCTTCCTGCAAGCTTCCTTTTGGTATACCGAATTTCAACTTCTCCATAATCTCACTGCCCCTGTTTTCTGCAATATTCTTTTCTTCGTTAATCGCTTTTTCTATTAGTTCTAGAACATGGCCGCTCTTCTTTCTTGCCTCATCCAGATAAAAAGTCAACGACGGCGTATTTTTCAATTTCAAATGTGAGGCCATTTCAGACTGTATATATCCCTTTGCATGCTTCAGGGCATTTAAAGTCTTTTTTTGTGATGGTTCATCACCCTGGATTGCAACATAGACCTTCGCCATTCTAAGGTCAGGAGAAAGTTCTACTCTTGTTACGGTTACCAGATTTATCCTGGGGTCTTGCAGCCTGTACAAAATAACCTTACTGATCTCCTGTTCGATTACCCCTCTAACCTTTTCAAATCTTCTCGTCATAATCCTGTATAATTAAATCAAGTCCAACTCATAATCAACTAATTCTATCTGTGGAAAAAGACGAAAGGAGTTTATAAGTGATGATAAGCTGCTATTAACATATTGCCTGTCTGTTCCCACCATAGCAACACCAATATTCGAACACTTATGATTGTCCTGCTCATCCGTTTCAGAAACCGAAACATTGAACTTGTTTCTGATCCTGTCTTTTAAACTTTTAATTATACGTCGTTTGTCTTTTAAAGAGCGTGAACTTCTCATTACAACTTTAATGCTTAAAATCCCTACAACCATAATAATTCTTCTCAGAATCTTAACTAATGCCCTGTGTGAGTCATTCCTTAATTCAAGGTACGTGCAACATGCTTAATTTCATAAGATTCTATTACGTCTCCCACTTTTATGTCATCAAATCCCGCAATCTTAATACCACATTCATATCCTGCCCTTACTTCTTTTGAATCTTCCTTGACTATTCTCAATGTCGCAATTTTACCATCATATAAAACTACGCTGTCTCGTATCAGCCTTACCATGGAATTACGCAATATCTTGCCACTCTTCACATAACAGCCGGCAATATTGCCTACCTTCGACACCTTAAAGATCTTTCTTACTTCTACGCTTCCAAGAGTGTGTTCAACTTTATCAGGGGTCAACATTCCCTCTAAAGCAGCTTTTATATCGTTTATGGCATCATATATAACTTTATATAATCGCACGTCCACTCCACACGCTTCTGCAAGTGTCTTTGCCTTATCTTCAGGAACAACGTGAAACCCAATCACTACTGCATCAGAAGCATCCGCAAGCAAAATATCCGTCTCTGTAATCCCGCCAACACCACTATGTAATATTCTGGTTCTAACTTCCTTATTAGAAATTTTTTCCAATGATTTTTTAAGCACCTCAACTGAACCCTTAAAATCAGCTTTCAAGATTATCTTAATTTCCTTAATATGTCCTTCTTCTATCTTTTTATACAAATTTTCTAATGTAATATGTTGTTGGCCAGACAGTGTCACTTCTCGAATCTTTCTTTCTCTTTTCGACGCAATTTCTCTGGCCTTTTGAATATCCTTAATAACGTAAAATTTATCACCCGCCTCCGGACAAGTTGACAACCCTGATATCGCAACTGGCGTTGACGGCACGGCTTCTTTTATCACTTTTCCACGATCATTATATAACGCTCTTGCTCTACCATATGTCTGGCCACACAGAACAATGTCACCTTGCCGAAGAGTACCCTCTCTCACTAACAGGTTTGCAATGACACCTCTACCTTCGTGGACATGTGCCTCCAGAACGATACCCCTGGCAGGTTTCTTGGAAACAGCCTTTAACTCCAAAATCTCCGCTTCCAATAATAATCCATCCAGCAGAGCATCAAGTCCTTTTTTAGTAACAACTGAGGTTTCTATCATTTGCACCTTTCCACCCCAATCTTCAGGATTTAAATCTAACGATGCCAACTGTTGTTTTACCTTTAATACGTTTGCTTCCGGTTTATCTACCTTATTTATAGCCACTACAATCGGTACATTAGCCGCACGCGCATGATTAATAGCTTCTTCTGTTTGCGGCATTACTCCATCATCAGCCGCAACTACCAACACAACCAGGTCTGTAACGTTTGCCCCCCTTGCCCTCATAGCCGTAAAAGCCTCATGTCCCGGAGTATCCAGAAAAACAACAGATTTCCCATTTGTGTCAACACGGTAAGCGCCTATGTGCTGCGTAATTCCACCGGATTCTAAAGATGCAGTATCAGTCTTTCTGATACTATCAAGCAGGGAAGTCTTTCCATGGTCTACATGGCCAAGAAATGTTACTATAGGGGCCCTCGCCTTTAAATCTTCCGCTTTGTCAACCGTCTCTTCAAGTGAGAATTCTTCTTCATCTTCTTTCGCCTGTTTCAACTCAACCTCAACACCATACTCAATACCTATCATTTCAATGATCTCGCCATCTAAAGACTGGTTTATAGTAGCAAAAATATTATGTCCAATCAGCAGCTTTGATATTATCTCTCCAGATTTTACACCCAAAGCCGCTGACACATCTTTAACTGAGGCAGGCAACTCTATTATGATCTTTTCTTCTTTTTCCTTCGGCTGGACAAGGCTGGTAACTTTAGGAGCTACCTTTGTATGTTTTTCAAATCTTTTGGGCCTTTTTTGTGGAGAAACCTTTGTAACCTCTTTCCATCTTCCCTTTATTAATTCTTCCCTTGCCCTTTGTTTCCAGGGTGGTATTCGTCTCCGTACGGTTACTTCAGTTTCCTTAGACGCAGCCTTAACAGAGGCTTTACTTTTCTTTTCAGCGCCTGCCTTAACGACCTTGGGAGTGACAGGTTTCTCTTTAACAGAAACATCTTGCTCCGCCCCTTTTACCAGCTTACTACGCAACATGTCCACCTGTTCATCTGTCAAAGCATTTGCATGGTGTTTAATATTTACAAAACCACACTCCTGACACTTTTCTATTAAAAAGCTGTTTTTGAAACCCAAATCTTTTGCAAGTTTATTTATTCTTACCATAACAAAAAAAGACTCCCTGCGGCACCTTTTACTTATGCCTATTTTTCGATTTCCTCACTGCCAGCATCTTTATTTGACATTGCTTCTTCGATTTCTTCACTATCGGTTTCTTTATTTAACGCACCTTCTTCGATTTTTTCGCTATCAGTATCGTTATTTAACATTGTCCCTTTGACAACCTGCTTAGTTGAGCTGTCAGCTTCCTCACGCTCGCGCTCACGTTCCAACTCTACCTCTGTGATTATATCAATGTCCCAACCTGCCAACTTTGACGCAAGTCTTACATTCTGCCCTCTTTTACCTATAGCCAATGAAAGCTGATCGTTCGGAACTACTACAGTTGCAACCTGATTTTCTGGTGATAGCAAAATTCCGGTAACTTCCGCCGGTTTAAGGGTATTAGGTATAAAGACTTCCAGATCATCATCCCAACGAATAATATCTATCTTCTCTCCGTTCAATTCGTCCACAATGTTTTTAATCCTCGTCCCTCTCACACCTACACATGCACCTACACAATCCACATTAGGATCTTCAGAGAATACGGCAATCTTAGTCCTGTAGCCGGCCTCCCTCACCAGTCCCTTTATTTCAACTATATTCTCAGGTATTTCAGGTACTTCCAACTCGAAAAGTTGTCTTACAAACCCTGAATGGGTCCTTGAGAGTAAAATTTTAACTTTATGGCCCACCTTTTTCACGTCTGTAACAATACATCTTATCCTTCCCCCTGAACGATGGTATTCATTGCTGATTTGCTCTGACTTTGGAAGATACCCTTCTGTCTTACCGAGATTTATAACTATAGTCGGCCCTTCAAAGCGTTGTACTATACCGCTTACAATTGTGCCCTTTCTGTCTACATATTCATCATAAATAACATCCCTTTCTGCTTCCTTAATCTTCTGAATTATCACTTGTTTGGCAGTCTGAGCGGTTATTCTTCCCAGATCAGAAAGGTCTATTTCCTGCTCCCCCTGCATTGCAGTGATCTCTCCCGTCGCCCTGTTAATCTTAATTGAAATCACCTCGCTGGTTTTCAGATGTTTTCTCGCAGCAGATTCCAGAGCGGATTCGATACCCTGAAACACAATGTCTTTGTCGATATCTTTGTCTTTATGTAATAAGTCAACCAACCTTAACAAGCTTTCTTTATCCATTTAACATCCTTCTAATGTTCTCAAAAAAAAAAGTGGGCAAACTCCCACTTTTTCTGTAACAACCTGAATAGCTCCAATTATTCGAAGACCTCTAGTGCTTACTTCAATTAAGCTATCTCATCGAATTCTCATCAACCCCAATGACACAAGATAATGTTATTAAACGTGTTAGGAACATACTCAAGGCTGTACAGATATTATCAAACTTTTCTAAGGTTTTAAAAGCAAACCACTTCCATTCTTTCCTAAAGTGTGATAATAACAAGAATTGCTTTTTTGTCAAGCGCATTTTTGTTCCCTGATTTCTCTAAGTAGTTTCTACAAGGCAATTTATTAAGATTAAGCATTTGACATACATTTTTTTTCTGATAAACTTACTTTGCTTTTATCAACATGAGAAATCACGGAAGAAAAACAACAAAAAACTAAGTTTCTTTAACCCTATAACTAATAAAATCAATACAGTCTTAAATTGGTATTATTAATAGATAATTATGATTCTTTTACTTACAATCTCGTACAGCAGATAGGAGCTTTCGGTGCGAGCATAGAGGTAGTCAGAAATGACAAGATTACTATTGCGGAGATTGAAAATAAGAATCCAAGTCACATAATTATTTCACCCGGGCCATGCACCCCAAAAGAAGGGGGCATATCTAACTCTGTAATTGAAAATTTTGCAGGAAAAGTGCCAATATTAGGTGTTTGCCTGGGACACCAATGCATTGCATTTACATTCGGAGCCGAGATTATCCGGGCAAGAAGAATAATGCATGGCAAAACATCTATGATACATCATGACAACAAAACAATATTCAAGGGATTAACCAACCCTTTTGAAGCCACTCGTTATCATTCTCTTATCATAAAAAAAGAAACACTGCCGGATTCATTCGAAATAACAGCGTTTGCAGATGAAGATGAAGTAATGGGTATAAGACACAAAGAATTTCCTTTGGAAGGAGTACAGTTCCATCCAGAATCTTTCCTGACTGTGGAGGGGCCGGGATTAATCAAAAACTTTTTAGACTACTAATTCTCTATACTTGACCAGGTCTTTAAGCATTTATGAAAAGTTTTATAAATCAACTGATAACAACCATTGATAAAAAGGACAGTTGTTCTGTTGTGGGGCTTGATCCACAACTGGAATTTATCCCTTTAGAAATAAAGAAAGCTGCTTTTAAAAAAAGGGGAAACAACCTCAACAATGCCGCCAGAGCAATCCTCGACTTCAACAAACAGATAATCAATATAATTCACAAACACGTGGGAATCGTGAAACTCCAAATTGCTTTTTATGAAATGCTCGGCCCACTGGGGCTTATAGCGTATTCCGACACAATTAAATACGCTAAAAAAAAAACCTGATAGTCATTGGAGACATAAAAAGGGGAGACGTCCCTCACACCGCAGAAGCATACGCTAATGCGCATTTAGGCATTCCTGAATCTAATGACCCGAGAGAAAACTCTTTTGAAGTAGATGCTGTTACTGTCAACCCTTTCCTGGGGACAGACAGCATACTGCCTTTCATTAAACTGGCCGGGAAAAATGGCAAA
>Ga0156324_1144_pt1 | contig 12492 bp, 11 predicted proteins | sample RifCSPlowO2_12_FD_107972 | JGI IMG/M metagenome (GOLD analysis project Ga0156324, IMG submission 107972) | Planctomycetes bacterium RIFCSPLOWO2_12_FULL_40_19
TAATGATGTGCCTGTTCTGGGTATTATTGAAAACATGAGTACCCTGACCTGCCCTCATTGTAAAGAAGAGATTGACGTATTTAAATCCGGGGGTGGAGAGAAAATTGCGGCCAGGATGAAAGTGCCATTCCTTGGAAAGATACCTCTTGACCCGGAGATTGTCTCCAAATGTGATGAAGGAAAGGCATTTGTAGCGGATAACAACGGTTCTAAGAATTCATCTGCATTTATAGAAATAACAAAAAAGATTATTAATAAAACTTCTAAATCAGTGAACGGAGTGAACTAATTTATTAGTATAGGAATTTCCATCTTGTAACAATAATGTAGGGGCGTATAATTATACGCCCCTACGCAACGACAGAAAGCCGCCGAAGGCCTAATTTAAATGATTGATAAACATTCAAGGAAAATTAGTTATCTGAGAATTTCTGTGACAGATATGTGTAACTTAAGGTGTGTATATTGCATGCCTTCAGGCGGAACAGAATTGAGCAGGAAAGAAGAAATCCTCAGCTTCGAAGAAATACTGAAGATAATAAAACATGGAGTGAGTCTCGGTATAAACAAGATTCGGATTACGGGTGGTGAACCACTTGTCAGGAAAGGTATCACATCCCTGGTCAGACATATTACAGGTATTAAGGGTATTGATGATGTAGCAATGACGACAAACGGTGTATTCCTGAAGGAATTTGCAACTGAATTGAAGAGCAGCGGACTATCCAGGCTGAATATTAGTCTGGATACCATGAGAGAAGACAGGTTTTACGATATAACAAGGGGAGGCAAAATCCAGGATGTCTTTGAAGGAGTTGAAGAGGTATTAAAAGCCGGTTTTAAGCGTACTAAGATGAATGCAGTCGTTATGCGTCGAACAAACGATGATGAAATCCAGGATTTTGTTAGATATATTCTGGAGCGGGACATTGAATTGAGGTTTATAGAACTGATGGCCTCCGGATGGAAAAACATGGCTGATGAAGAAAGGTTTGTGCCAACCTCTGAAATAATGGAAAAAGTTAGGGAGGTTGGAGAACTGGTACCGGTTAAGCAGAGAGCAGGGGGAGGCCCTGCTACGATTTACAGGATAAAGGGTGCATTAGGGTCTATTGGGTTTATTTCGGCGGTATCCAAGCCGTTTTGCAGCACCTGTAATCGTCTGAGGCTTACATCCGATGGAAGGTTGCGTTCGTGCCTGTTGAATGGTGGGGAGGTAGATGTCAAAGATATCCTGCGTTCTTCAGGATTAAATGAAAAAGAACAAGCTGGAGCATTGACAGAGGCATTTATAAAGGTAACGACTATGAAGCCAACCGTTCATTCAGGGAAGAACTATGCCGTAATGAATCAGATTGGCGGGTGATAATTAAAGCTGCGATGAGAAGACGTGTAGAGTAACACAGGAAATTACTCTCTTTTTCCATTAATCCAGATATCATGTCAAAAAAAACTAAACTAACTCATATTGACAAAAATGGCGCTTCACGGATGGTAGATGTCAGCCATAAGGAAATCACCGAACGCATCGCTGTGGCTCATGCCAAAGTCACCATGAAGCCGGAAACCTTTAGTTTGATTATGGACAAGAAAGTAGTGAAAGGTGACGTTCTTGGGGTGGCCCGTGTGGCCGGCATAATGGCTGCAAAAAAGACAAGCGAACTCATCCCGATGTGCCATCCGCTTAATCTGAATTCTGTCAAAATAGATTATACAAACAATACCCTGGATTCCATTGAAATCACGTCGGAAGTGAAGATTATTGCAAAGACGGGTGTTGAGATGGAAGCGCTCACTGCTGTCTCTGTTTGTGCACTTACTATATATGATATGTGTAAATCTGCAGATAAATCAATGCTGATAAGTGATATATACCTGGTCAGGAAATCAGGCGGAAAGTCTGGTACTTTCGAAAGAGATTGAAAACAATAAATACACCAGAGTGACTATTTTACTTTTTATGCTCCTTCTTTTGAATCTTTGCCCAGGTGTCACGCAGCGTAACAGTTCTATTGATGACCAGATTATCCTCCGTAGTATCTGTGTCCACGCAGAAATACCCAAGTCTTTCAAACTGGAATCTATCAAGCGGCCTTGCATCTTTGAGACTGGGTTCTACCATGCAGTTTGAGAGAACATGGAGTGATTTCGGGTTCAGGTTTGATCTGAAGTCTATTCCATTTGCCGCTTCTTCAGGATGTTCCTTTGTAAAAAGATGGTCATACAATCTTACTTCTGCACGTAATGCATGTGAAGCTGATACCCAGTGAAGTGTAGACTTGACCTTGCGTCCATCAGGGGCGTTGCCGCCACGGGTAACAGGGTCGTAACTACAGTGCAATTCAACTACACGGCCATCATCATCCTTTACCACATCGGTGCAGGTGACAAAATAAGCATAGCGCAATCTGACTTCTCTGCCCGGTCCTAAACGAAAGAATTCTTTAGGAGGGTATTCCATGAAATCTTCCTGTTCGATGTAAAATATCTTTGAGAATGGAACCTGCCTGGCGCCGGCGTCAGGGTTTTCAGGATTATTTACAGCGTCCATCCATTCAACCTCATTTTCAGGATAGTTGTCTATGACTACCTTCAATGGCCTTAAAACGGCCATTACGCGGTTGGAAGTCCTATTCAGGTCTTCACGTATGCAATGTTCCAGCAGAGCGATATCAATAGTGCTGTTAAACTTGTTGATTCCAATGCGCCTGCAGAATTGTCGAATGGCTTCAGGGCTGTATCCACGCCTTCGCATCCCGGAAATAGTCGGCATGCGGGGATCATCCCAGCCTTTAACATGTCCTTCTTCAACCAATTGCAGAAGCTTTCGCTTGCTCATAACGGTATAAGTAAGTTCAAGTCGAGCAAACTCAATCTGCTGAGGGTGATGAACTTTCAGCTTATCAAGGTACCAGTCATACAGAGGCCTGTGGTTCTCAAATTCCAATGTGCAAATAGAGTGCGTAATGCCCTCAATAGAATCTTCAAGTCCATGTGCCCAGTCGTAGGTGGGATATATGCACCATTTACTACCGGTGCGGTGATGGTCTGCATGTAAGATGCGGTACATAACCGGGTCTCGCAAATTCATATTGGGAGAAGCCATATCTATTTTTGCGCGAAGTACACGGGAGCCGTCTTTAAATTCGCCATCCTTCATCCGCTTGAACATATCCACGTTTTCTTCAACACTGCGGTTTCTGTAAGGACTGTCTTTGCCTGGTTTTGTCAGGGTTCCTCGGTACTCTCTTATCTGGACGGCATCCAGATCACAAACATAAGCGAAGCCGTCCTTGATTAACTGAACGGCATACTCATACATCTTCCCGAAATAATCTGAAGCATAGTATAAATGCTCTCCCCAGTCCCAGCCCAGCCAGCGCACATCATGCTGTATAGAGTTAACGTACCTGTCTTCTTCTGTGACAGGATTGGTATCATCAAATCTCAAATGGCAACGTCCGCCTTTGTTTTCAGCCGCGATGCCGAAATTCAGACAGATTGATTTGGCATGTCCGATATGTAAGAAACCGTTTGGCTCCGGAGGAAATCTTGTGATTACCTTTCCGTTACACTTATTTGTTCTGATATCTTCGGCGACAATTGCCCTGATAAAATCTACCGAAGACTCTTTGCCTCCTTCATTTTCATTCTTTTGCATGTTTAAAATCGTAAATCTGTAATCCTAAATCAAAAATTCTTTTGGATATATTATCAATAAAAACGAATAACTTACAGTTTAAAGTTTCTGCTGTATTATTTGAGAAACTTGTTTGTTCAGTGATTAATATGGAATTCCTACTGACAAGTCTGTACATTGCATGGATTAGCAATGAATCAGGCAGGATACTGTAGAAGTGATCGTCAATAAACATTTTTAGTGTTTTTGGTTATCAGGAATGGCAAGGAGAGGACATCTGGAATTACGGAGTATCCTCTCTGTGGTGCTGCCGCGAAGGTCATCCATGAAACCTTCATGACCTTGTGTAGCCATGACAATAAGGTCTGGTGCATGCTCATTTTCCATATATAGAATCTGGTCTATAATATTACCCTGTCTGGCAACCGTTTTCCACGTCCAATTCTTCTTTTCATATATGTTTACCTTCGGCACATCGCTTTTGGATCCAACATATAAAAGAATAAAGGTTGCTTTCTCAAGCTCAAGTATACCGGCGAGTTTTGAGGCCGTATCAACTGCAGGTTGGGGGTCTGGAATGTGAGCTATGGGTATGAGAATTTGTTTTAAATTGACCCTGCCATTACTGATTGAAACGAAGCCTTGAGCTCCGTGAGGAACGAACAATGTCATTTTTGCTGACTGACGTGATACCGGTTCTGCAATTGGTTTGTGCAGCCATTGAGAAATTCCTTTTCGCTGATGCGTTGCTAAGACAATAAGGTCAGCAGCATTCTTCTTAAGTTGGTGTAAAACAGACCGTACCGTATCAGAGTTGGAAACAATTTTCTTCTTAATGTGAAGTCCAAGATCTGCCAGATGGCGCTTAGTAATCCCTTCAGGTAACACGTTCCAACGTTCAAGAGTTTGGCGAATACCCGGGAAGTCGTTTAAGTTGCTGTCACGCAACTCGGCTGTTACATGAAAAAGCTCCAGTTTGGAATTTGCAGAAAGAGCTATCTTAAGGGCGTGAGCGAAAGCTATCTCACTGTCCTTCGAGAAATCTGAAGGATGAAAAACTGTATTCAGGAACTTGTCTTTAAATCCGAAATCATTACCCGAAACATTCATCTTTTTTTAAGAAAAATAGAATAATATTTTGTAGATAATAAACATATCATTTTAAAGTTAAATATATCAGAAATTTTTGCATTATCATACGTAAATTAAGATCTACAATCAAGAAGGTATTATGTGTGAATGTTAGGAATATATTGGCATCTTATATATGTTCCCGTTTGTTTCTAAGACTTAAAATGGAAATTTCTATACATAAATTTAAAATAAATTGACTTTACAGAATATTCATATATTATTTATAGAAGAATGTAATTGAGACTCATTGTCAATTTACTTAATGGTGTTGTAACTCTTTGAGGAATTAATACTTATATAAAACGGTTTAGATATGCATGATATAAAAACAAAAAGCTCTGATTCTAAAGCAATTGATTATCGTATTGCACTGGTTGGTAATCCGAATGTAGGGAAAAGCGTACTGTTTGGATTGCTTACCGGAAAGTACGTAACCGTCTCAAACTATCCGGGAACAACTGTAGAAGTTTCCCGCGGTATGTATGTGGGTTCTAATAATACGGTTGAGGTGGTTGATACGCCAGGAGCCAATAGTCTGATTTCACATTCAGAAGATGAGAGGGTTGCGCGCGATATTCTTCTGAGGGATGAAGAGAAGAAGATAATCCAGATAATGGATTCCAAGAATATACACAGGGGGTTATTGATCACTACTCAGTTAGCAGAAATGGGCCTTCCCGTATCGATAAGTTTAAATATGTGGGACGAGACGCTGGACAGGGGGATGACCATTGATACTGATAAGTTACAGAATACGCTGGGGGTAACTTTAACAAAGACTATTGCAACTCAAAAGTATGGAATAGGCGCATTAAGAAACTCAATTAACTCGGTAAACGTCCCAAAGATAAGAATAGATTACGGTGAAGTCATTGAGGGTGGCATAAAGAGGATTGAGGAATTGCTGCCGGAAAATCTTACTGTGAGAAAAAGGGCCATAGCCATAATGCTGCTGTCTTACGATGAGGATTTAGAGAAAACCTTAAAATTTGACAAACAGGTAATCAGCCGCATTCACAAGGTCAGGGGTGATGTACAAAGGCAATACGGCCATTCTTTAAGTTACATAATAATCAGGAAACGCAGTGAGTATGTTGATGATTTATTGGAAGGGATTGTAAGCTACGGAGGCAAAGAGGAAAAAGCAGGTGAAATATCTAGAAATGCTTTCTTCTTCTTCATTATGCCTCTGATTTCTTTCTTTATCGGATTAAAGGTTATGGATCTGCTGATGTTTATGATTGCAAATTATGTGGTGGCAAGTGGACAAACGGCCCTGATATTGAAGCTTGTGGGCGGCGGAGTATCCGTCGGCTTTTATTCATTTTATCTGTTCTCAAGAGAATACAAGACAGGCCGGAAGATAACCAGTATCCTGGGTGCTTTAACTATGCATCCTGTCCTGGCATGGCCAATGCTGCTTGTGGTTTTATGGGGTATTTATAAAATTGTGGGTGAGTTTGGCGCAGGAGACTGTGTAGATTTCATTGAGAATAAGATTTTTGGTTCATCCCTGGAAATGTCCGGCGGGTTTGATTTTAAAGTATTTATACCCTTTACGAATATAGAATATGTATTTACGCACGTAAATTTTCAGGGAATCAATTATTACCTTGGATTGTTATGTCAGAAGTTTATGAGTGCAGACAATTTCTTCTTTGAATTGTTTCTAGGTAAAAATGCGGGTATAATACAGGTAGGTGTGACCTATTCTATCGCTATAATATTGCCAATTGTGGGTTTTTTCTTCATGAGTTTCGGGTTAATGGAGGACAGTGGATATTTACCGAGGCTGGCCGTGATGCTTAACAGGTTTTTCAAGATACTTGGTTTAAATGGTAAGGCAGTATTGCCTATGGTGTTGGGATTGGGCTGTGATACCATGGCCACTTTGACTACGCGTATCCTTGATACTAAGAAGGAAAGGATAATTTCTACTCTGCTGCTTGCCCTTGCAGTGCCGTGTTCGGCTCAGTTAGGGGTGATTGCCGGAATACTGGGCAGAGTATCCGGATTGCACCTGACAATCTATTTTGTTGTTATATTTTCTCAGATGTTACTGGTTGGTTATCTCTCTTCAAAGATTCTTAAAGGCACAAGGTCGGACTTCCTGATGGAAATGCCTCCATTTAGACGACCGAAGTTAACTAATATATTATTGAAGACTTATTACAGGACTAAATGGTTTCTTAAAGAGGCGGTACCTTTATTCGTATTAGGCACATTTATATTGTTTATACTTACAAAACTTGGTATTTTAACGTACATTGAAAGTGCAGCCAGTCCTGTAGTAAAGCATTTTCTGGGCTTACCGGTTGAGACGACAAAAGGTTTTATATTGGGTTTCCTGCGCAGGGATTATGCTGTTGTGAGTATTTTCAAGGCATTGGAGGAGAAAGCCGGTAACCTGACAATTGATCCGAATCAACTTATAGTTGCACTTGTTGTTATCACGCTTTTTGTGCCTTGCCTGGCAAATTTCTTTGTTATGATAAAGGAAAGGGGCTCTAAGACGGCATTTCTTATGTTCGCCTTTATAATACCGTTTTCTTTCCTTGTTGGCGGAGTCTTGAGATATATATTACAGTGGCTGTCAATTTAAAAAGTTTACATTAGTAAGGGGTTGGTTTAAATGGCTGATGAGTTACAAATAGAAGAGATGCTTGAGTATATATGGATGCTTGAGGAGGATCATGGCAAGGCGGAAAGCACGCTTATGGATGATAAGTTTGGTAATGAAGTAGCAAATAAATGTTTGAATGAAATGGTTGGGAAGAAGCTAATTAGTTTCAGTGATTCCAGGATCGTTTTTACAGATAATGGGAAAAATCTGGCAGAGTTGATTATCAGGCGTCATCGTATTGCTGAAAGACTTTTAAATGACGTGCTGGAGATGAGCGGCGACGAGTTTGAACGTGGCGCATGCCAGTTTGAACACTTCGTAAATGAAGAAATTATTGCAAGTATCTGTACATTGCTTGGACACCCTGCTGTTTGTCCTCACGGAAAGAAGATTCCACCAGGTGATTGTTGCACGAGTGCAAGAAGGAATCTGGGACCTGTAATAAATCCATTATCTGAAATCAGATCCGGTGAAAAGGTAAAGGTGGTATATGTCACAACAAAATCTCACGCAAGTTTAGACAGGCTTTCGGCAATAGGAGTGATTCCCGGACTCAAACTCACAATACATCAAAAACATCCGAGTATTATTATTCAATATGGAGAGACACAATTGGCGTTGGATAAGGATGTTGCAGAAAATATATTTGTACGAAAGGTATAAAATCCCGGCTGGTTCTATTGCCCGAAAACTTCTTTAGTATATACCTGTCTATCCAGAATTCTCAGTCTTATTTTAACTTGACATCAAAATCCTGCTGTGTTATTTTTCAACGTTACTGAGTGTCAGTTATAAGATTTCATGGTGTATAAAGTGCTCCTGGAACATATTTTAATATGACTAGGCAACAAACGTTGCAGAGGGCTTAAATGAAACATTTAATGTATAGAATAATCATAATAACCCTGGTTTGCCTTTTCCTGATTCGTAATCCTCTTAATACTGGCGAACACGCCTATGGCAAAGATAATGTTTTAGAACATGCACGTCATGCCGCACCTGACCCTTACTTGTTGGCCAGGAATACAGCAGAGAATAATAGTTATATAAGTGAAGATGATATTATCATTACTATAGACAAACCGGATAAAGAGGCTGGTATAAAAACTCCAGAAAAGGTCGTAACCGAGAATAGGAAAGAGGAAAAAGAAGAGAAAAAGAAAAGCTCACATTCCCGTACATTGATTTCCGAGTATCTTGAGAAAGGGAAGAAATTTGAGGCAAGAAACGAGTTATCAGATTTATATTTTGCTGAATCAGATAATGCCAAACGGCTTGAAATAAAAAACAAGCTTGATGAACTGAATGCAGAACTTGTATTTTCCAGGATCCCCAGTCCTGATGCTTTTCTTTATGAAGTAACGCCCGGTGATACACTGAACAAGATAGCCTCGAAATTTGATACCAATTACGAACTTATTATGTGCATAAATAAGAAAGTTCGTACTAACATTAGAGTGGGTGAACGTTTAAAAATCCTGAATGGCAAAGTAACAGTATTAGTAGATAAGAGTGATTTTACATTGACATTATTGCTTAATGGTTATTTTATAAAACAGTTTCCTATTGGTATTGGTAAGTCTGATAAGACACCGAGGGGAGTATTTGTTGTAGATAATAAACTGATAAATCCCGTATGGTATTCACCTGACGGAATATACCAATTTGGCGATCCCAAAAATGTGTTAGGGACACGTTGGATAGGATTTGAGGATCAAGAGGGGCTATATGGCTATGGTATTCATGGCACAACCGAACCTGAAACAATCGGTAAAGAAATGTCAAATGGCTGCATACGTTTAAGAAATGAAGATGTTGAGGAGCTTTTCAATTATGTAAAGGCAAAAACAGAGGTTGTCATTCAGGAATAATAGGTTAGTTCGTACGAGTAAGAAAAGGATTTAAAGATGGAATGGTATATTAATAGAGGTTCGAAGGTCTGTTTTCTATGCGAAAGGACGTTTGCTGAAGAAGAGATTTATCTCTCTGTACTTTATGATGAAAACAATACCTTTACAAGGAAGGATTTTTGCTTGGGTTGTTGGGATAAGAAAGGGGAGGGGAATATATTTTCGTTCTGGAAGACAAAAGTACCGAAGAAACCGGAGACGGTACAAAGGTATGCAAAAATAGATGTTTTTTACGACTTGTTCAATAAACTGGAAAATGAAACAGAATTATCCCGGATAAATTTCAGGTATGTATTGTCTTTATATCTGATGAGAAAAAAGGTGCTGAAACTGAGAACTACACATAAATCTAACGGAAATGAATATCTGGTGCTTCATAACGTTAAAGAAGGCAAGGACACAGAGGTTATTAAGCCACATTTAAGCAAGGAAGAAGTGTTAGCGGTTACAGACGAAATAGGCAGACTGGTAAACTGTGCACCGCAATTTAGTGTTGGCATCACATAACTTAAGCAAGTTTGCAGTGTCTGCCCGTTCAGACTGGCAGTATCCTTAAAATTCCTAAAGTTAAGAAAAATGCTTTTGCAACAAACTTTAGTTCATTTCAAACTTCAGGCACTTCAAACTTATCTGCAGCTATGCTGCCTTATGTAGTTGCTGTGGACGCTACTTTCTCAGATATATTGTATGGGCAGCCGTTGCAATCAACCGCAATTCCCTGATTTTTTTTCTGCTTTAACCTTAAACGCAACTTATCGATTGTTTTCTCCGAGATGGACTGATCTCTTTGCAGCCTGAATAAATCACGTCTTATTTGTCTTGTCTTCTTTATGCTCGGACATTTTGACCTTGCAACCCTTGAAGGGCAAATACTTACTATTTTCTTTTTGTTTATTCGGTTTTCCATTTTATTTTCCTTTAGTTAATCTATGTTTACGTCAAGATATTCTAATGTTTTTCTAGCCGCTGTTTGTTCTGCCTCTTTTTTGTTGTTTCCTAATCCAGTACAATGCTCAACATTGTTAATTAAGGTTACTACTTCAAAAATCTTATCGTGATCCGGACCGCTTTGTTTGATTATTTTGTATCTGGGTATATGTCCCTGATGCCTTTGGCAAAAGTGCTGGAGAATGGATTTATAATTCTTTTCGTGTTTATTATTGCATACGATATCGATTTCTTTTTTCAGGCTATTGAGGGTAAAATTATAAGCTACCTTCAAGCCACCATCCATATAAATTGCGGCGATGATAGCTTCAAAAACGTTTGCTATAAGTGACTTTGGAAATGACTTGCTTACCATTAATCCCTTTCCTACAGAGATATACTTCTTCAAATTCATTTCCGTACCAATCTTAGCAAGCGTTGCACGGCTTACTACTACAGATTTTATTTTTGTCAATTTTCCTTCTGAATAATCGGGAAACTTCTTAAACAGGTATTCAGAGATTACCATTCCAAGTATAGCATCGCCGAGAAATTCCAACCTTTCATTACTGGGGTTATAAGGCGTTTTAAAGGATGTGTGCGTCAGAGCGTTCTCAAGCAGTTTTATGTTTTTGAAAGAATAAGCCAGTTTCTCCTGACAATCTACCATTTTATCCGTCAATTCTTTTTTGTCAGTTGTGAGCGCCATTTTTAGAGAATTTTTTTTCCTTAAACAACATTGATTCCTCTATTGCCGTATACTGGGTGGATGCTTCGACTAATTCCACTGCAGTGCTTTTACGAAAAGACACAACCTCAACCCGGCAACCATGTGCCTTTAACATTTCTACCAGGGGCACAAAGTCGCCATCCCCGGAAACGAGCACTATTGTATCAAGTTTAGGCGCCATTGCAATAGTATCAATAGCTATCCCCATGTCCCAATCACCCTTGGCGGTTCCGTCAGGCCTGAGACGTAATTCTTTAGATTTTATTTCGTAACCTAATCGTTTAAGTGCATCCGAAAAGCCTGATTGGTCAACATCCGGTTTATGTACTGCATATGCCACAGCCCTTATGAGATCTCTATCTGCAACTATTTCCTGTAACAGCTTGCTGTAGTCAATCTTTGATTGGTGTAGGGCCTTTGCCGAATAGAACATATTTTGTACATCAACAAATATCCCCAATCTTTGCCTGAACATTGTAACTGCCTCTCCTGCCATATCTTAAGCCTTTATAACTTATTTTACATGCTGAAAAATAAATAATTGATATTAAAATTTTCAAAATACCGTTTCTTTGGAAAGTATATATATAATTTTTGTACTACGGAAATCACAATTGGAATGTTTGATCTATCAGCATCTAGGCCAAACAAATACAGGAACAATGATTTTCGTGCTGTGAGCTAAGTGCTACCAATAACTCACAACGTGCAACAATTGATGTGTGTGGGTTCGGGTCATATCCTTTCCCGCATTACATACCCGGGAAAGGATTTAAATTTCAACAGGTTAAATGAATTCAGAGAACTTTATCAAGTATCAAGTATTTATTTTATCCAGTTTTACAGAACAGTCAAATAAAAAAAATTTTAGTGAACAACATGCTTATTGAATCGTTATTTTGTTGACAGTATACACATGTTTTGTTATATTTCCGAAGGCTGGGATGTTCTATAACCTACTGAATTTATATACGTTTATGTATTTTTCTGAACCAATAATTCCAAATGAATCTTAAAAAATTAAGGGGAAAAATTGATGCCTTAGATTCGAAAATTATAGAACTTTTCAATGAAAGGGCAAATGTCGCTAAGGAAATCGGGGCCATCAAAAAACGTACAAATGCACAAGTATATGCGCCTGAAAGAGAAAAAGAGGTATACGAGAGGATTTCTGCAAAAAACAAAGGCCCTTTAAGTGATAAATGCCTTTTTGCTATATATAGAGAGCTGATGGCAGGGTCTCTGATGCTGGAAAAGCCTGTAAAGGTGTCATTCTTAGGGCCTGTTGGAACCTTCAGTTATTTTGCTGCCAGGGGAAAATTTGGCGCATCTGTTGAATATTTGCCATTAAACGGGATTGATTCGGTTTTCAGAGAGGTTTCAAGCGAACGGGCTGACTATGGTATTGTTCCCGTAGAAAATACAACTGAGGGCGGGATCAGGGAAACCTTGAATATGTTCATTGAGTGTGATGTGAAGGTTTGTGCAGAGATTATCATGCCTGTGCATCATAATTTGATGGCAAACT
>Ga0156324_1097_pt1 | contig 12118 bp, 9 predicted proteins | sample RifCSPlowO2_12_FD_107972 | JGI IMG/M metagenome (GOLD analysis project Ga0156324, IMG submission 107972) | Planctomycetes bacterium RIFCSPLOWO2_12_FULL_40_19
AGGAATACTGGTCACTTTTTGAAGCAATGAAGCATTCTTGCGAATAACCAGCAATTTGTTTCGGTAAAGGTAGTAAATCCGTTCCAGAGTCTTCGTCCCTCCCCTTGCAACATTATGCCTGACAATTACGCCGGGATCGTAAAATATCTTATACCCCTTCTTCTTCGCTCTCAGACAGAAATCAACCTCGCCGTGAGAAGTATAGTAATCCCTGTCAAAGCCCTTTAAATCTGAGATAACCTCCTTTTTTACAAGCATACAACATCCAATAACATAATCACACTCAACCAGACTACCGGTATCAATATCACGATACCGTCCTGTCCAGAGATTTACGAAACCAGCCCCATGTGCGGTTTCATTGGGCTTTATATCGTATACCGTTCGAGGCCCTATGATTCCAGCGTCAGAATGCTTCTGAAGGCATTTGATCAAGATGTTTAAACTATCACCGGGTAAAAAAACATCATCATCTATACTCAAAACATAATCTGTCTCGGCATTAACCCGTTTGAACAATTCATCCCTTGATGTATATACGCCAAGGTTTTCCTCACTTTGTATCATATTCAATACCTTCCATCCCTCTTTCTCCATCTCCATGAACATTCCACCAACCTCTCCCTGTGTGCCGTCGGTTGATCCATTGTCCCATATTATGATTTCCATTCTTTTTTTGGGGTATTCAACCCTTCGAATAGAATTAAGACAGTTGACTAGATCTTTCTTACCATTCAGTGTTGGAATAACAATGGAAATAAAGGGATTTGTATTTCTTCCTTTTGATATCATACTCGTTTTATATATATTGAAGGTAGAACGTACAACTTATTGTAAATTGTGTGTCTGATATGTTTGTATGAGTAGATTGTACATTGCCTTTATTCAAATGTAATAGTTATGAAAGGCAAAAAGCAGGAGTAACAGAATAAAAGTGTCAAAAACCTTATTAGAGGAAACCATAATCTTTCCAACTTTGCTTATTAGTTTTGACTAAAGGTATCCAAAATTACATTACGATAGACAAGGAAGTCATTAAGGTGTTTTTTCAATATGTTAATAACGATATATTCATCTAACTTGTCATAACGGTGAACTACAACATTGCGGAATTTTGCCATATTTTCCATCATCTTGAAAATCTCTTCTTCTATAATATCTTTTTCATAAAGAACTCTAAAAGTATCAGCATAACTCTTAGGAACACGATATCCTTTGTCGGCTATAATATGGTTAGCAATATCGGCACATATTTCTATCATTATCTGTAATGTTCTTTCAACAATTCTCTGGGTTTTCCACTCCCTACTATAATCTTCTACAGTGATATTTGAAAATTCTTTAATCTGTTTTAAATGCTCCTCAAGTTCAGTAAGCTTTCTAAGAATTAGGGCTTTATCAACCAATGGAATACCTCTTTTTGTATATCGCCATCTCTTTTATTGAGAAATCAAAATATTCTCTAAGGGTTAGGGATTCGAATTTATGTCTCAGAAATGGGGAACTGTCAACCAAAACCTTTTTCTCCTCTAATATCTTTGCCCTAAGAGGCAGAGATGCTGTATTTAATATTACCAGGTCTATCTCGTCAGTGTTTAAAAGCTCAATAAGATTCCCCAGGATTTCCATCTTTTCTTGAGCGGTATTACCTCCATTTGAAAGATACACTGCAATGTCTACATCACTTAAAGGGCCACATCTGGCCTTTGCAAGCCCTCCAAAGAGATAAGCAAAAACTACCTTTGGGTGTGAGTCCAGGTAAGTTTTGGCCTTATATATATGCTCTAAAATTTTCTCTGGAATTTTATGGGTCTTTATCATTGCTAAGAACCTCTATTTATATAAGTAAAACTAACAAACGATGACTAATAAGTCAACTAACAATTAAATCTTTACATCCAAATCTAATTCCTGTACATTTTCTTGATTAATATCGATATAAAGAGGGATCGAGATAAATGGTTGATAGAAAAACAACTAGAGCGAATTTGGTTTTCTGGTACATAATATTTTTATTAGCTCTAGGGCTTTTTTCAGCCTTTTCTCTCTGTCGTATTCAACAGCCGGTAACGCAAGATGAATTGAATTGGTTAATAGCTGCTAAGACCTTTTATGCAGATGGCGCTCCACTACATTTAATCTCTAACAAAGTAGTAACCTACTCGCCATATTTGTACTTACACAGTGTAGTAGCAGCGTTCAACCTTTTTGGAGAAAGTGAGATTATTGCACGTTTGCCAGGGGTTTTCTCCGGGTTGCTTGCAATAATTATGGTCTTCCTTATTGTGAAATCACTTTCTAAAGGTAACCAGGCTGAGGGTCTTCAATGGGCAGCCATAAGCAGTCTGTTATACGCTATCACACCGGCAGTTGTTCAAGGCGCTGTAATAATAGACATTGACAATACTGTCCTTGTTCCAACCATTCTTTTTCTATACTGGACTTTTGTAAAATATCAAGAAAAGGAGAATTACGCATGGGCTATGCTTATTGGGCTGGCGTTATCAATTGCGTTGTGGTGTCGAATAACTACACCGCCGATTATTGTGATCTTGTTATCTTTTTACATTTTGGTCAGCAAAAAAGCGATTAAAACAAAATTGGTTTTCTTTTGCGCTATTTTTGCCGGCGTTTTTCTTTTTGTGGCTTCATGGTATCTGTACTGTTACAGTACAGATATCCCTTTTTGGGGGGTATTTATATATACTCTTAGCTCATTCCAGGGTAAAGGCCACCTGGCACTTTCCCAATTATTACAAAATCTTGTTTGCCTTATACTATGGCTTGGTATCTTCCCTTCATTATTATTCATCATTTTTACGATACAGAAATGTATAAGTTGTTTAAGGAAACCAGAAGTCTGCCTGAAGGATATTTTCTTATGGAGTGGCGTTGTTCTCGTGATTGGTTATACTCTGGTTGGTGGAGCAATTTTCGGATATCCTAAATATCACATCCCTGCAATCCCGCTTTTCTATATCTATATCGGTATTACTTTGTCAAAATCTGGAGCAGATTTCGCAAATATCCGTTTGAAAGTATCTTATATCGTAGCAGTTATTGTTTTAGCTTTTATTGTTCAATACATGGTTGCAGGAGATGTGCTATATATATTCAGGTATACGTTACGTAATACTATTGCATTTGCGTTGCCTTTATATCCGATATTGAAAAGCACAGTCCTTAAAATGAGCCTGTATTCCATAATATTTGCAGTAATCTTTGTAATTTGCCTGAAAACTTCGCTTAAAAAGGCGTGGGTTTTGTTACTGGTTCTATTCTCAATCGGAACGAGCATGGGAACCTCGCTTATTCAAAGCGCTGCAAACTATCATACAGGTTATAATTATGGAGGAGAGGGAACTATTGAGGCCGCTCAATTCATTCGAGAAAATGTGCCGGCACAGGGTGTTGTTTTTGCTCCCAGCGAGATTATTTATTATTTACGGTTACCTAACTCCCCACACCTGTCTAATCCATTATGGACAGATATAAATGAACTAAGGAAACGTCTTGCGGACAAAAATACTTCTGCTCTGGCGTACAGTATAGCCACCAACACAACCCGGCAAGTTCAGACGATATCTTTCACTAAAGAAATTCAAGAACTTCTACACCAGGATTTTGACCAGACTAAGATAAAGAATTATACAATTTGGATACGAAAGGGTTACTAATTTTCATAAGAATATGGTATGGCGGACTAAGTATAAACGAGGAATTTGTACTGAAATGATACAGCTAAAGAATTTGAAGATACTACTCTGCCAATCAATTGAGATGGGAAGTACTGAATAGCTGCAGAACACGATATTCCTGGTTTTGATAAACAAGAGGAAGGTCAATCTTCGGCATTTCCTTTTCTTGAATCATGTAGTGTATTCCATTGGATTTTGCAAAATCCAAAATTTCATCTATATCTTCTGATTGGTAAATGCGTTCCCTTTCCTCAAAGCGCTTAAACCACTCTTCAGCCAATTTTCCGGAAAACATTCCAACCGACCCGTCTTTGAAGGTAACGAATAGTGATCTCAGGGCGTATATTCTGAAAGATGCCCATGCACCGGGTGGTGTCATGAATACATCAGTAGGGGCTGTATTATGTTTGGCCCATTCACAAAGATCAAGCATTGCTTTTCGATCAGGAAACCCGGCATGTGGTGTTTCAATATCTGCCGAGAGGATATTTCTTTTGGTTGATTTTGAAGAGAATGGAGGGAGTCCTGATAACAACTCTCCAAATCTTCCGCCCCCTGCAGTAAGAACAAGAAAAATGGAAAATAATATTGCAACCAGCCACGAACCAACTGACTTTTGTTGAAAAAGCCAGCGAAGACAAAAGCCTGTAAGGATCAGAGAAAAAAGGAAAATGTATCCGCTTATTCTTAAAAGATCTATTGCAAAGAGGCGTGGCAATAAAGCAGTCTGGAGAGGGCCTAGAAATGCCAACAATGCGGCGGTAAATCCCATGAAAATTATCCATTTTGCCTCTTTCTTTTCTGTGTTTTCACGTACAAACAGAAATCCTATTGAGCCTAATGCTATCGGCAGTGCATAGAACTTCAGAAGATTCGATGTAAGATGTCCCCAATCAGGAAAAACCGCTGCTCCTGCACGAAATTTAAGTATCTCCATCCTCAACGGGACATCATCCTGTTGAAGACCCCATTGCAGGATGTAAGGAGATAATCCAACAGCAAAACCAAGAGAGATTGCCAATAGATGGCGAAACTTGTCCTGATAGGAAAAGTATATTATCATGGCGCCGGCAACCAGCAGATACAAGTGCAAGGCTGAAATGGGATGTATGTTCCCAAGGATTCCAATGGCAAAACCAAGGGTGAGTACTGCGATTGTATTTCTGTACAATTGAAGCGTGGCGCCCAGTACCCAGGGGGCTATAGCAAGAATTATAGTTCTGGGCAGTAAATGAGGGATATATATTCCCCACCCTGCGCTTCCAAGATCAGTGTTAACACGAAAAGAGATGATAGCTATGATTAAGGCGGTTAACCGGTGTTGAACTAGCCTCCAGGCAAACCAGTAAACTCCTGCACTATAGATCAATAGGAGAACGGAAGACCCCGACAACATCAGCAGCCGTAGATTATCAAATACTTTTAATCCAAAGGCAAGAAAAAATGTATAAGCAGGCGGGAAGTATCTTTTCAGGGAATTTACGGTAAGATCGTTGGTAAAAAGAGTCGTATCATTCCAGTTGAGAGCTAACGGAATCCAGTTGGCCTCATCCCATGAACCCAGAATAAAGCCGTCCCACTTGAGCCAATACCTACTCACGTAAATTACCACAAATGCAATCAGCGTGGAAATATAGGGCAGATGGCTTCTCCACTCAGAATAAGAAATCAGAGATTTCATTTTATGCATATTACATGTTGATGAGCCATATGGCAGATGAATCTTGCGTGTTAGTCTTAAAAAGACTTTGAATACATATATTTTCCCCGTTGCATGGAGGCATTTCTGCAATGTGAACACAGGGTGAACATGGAACTTTATTATACATCACTGTTTCTTCAATATCTGGCATCGGTCTCAAAAGAGTTGATGGATCTGTCGGCCCCCAGAAACTTGTACATTTTAAACCCATAAATCTTGCATAGTGCAGGAGCGCTGAATCTATTCCCCAAAACTCACAACAGGCAGAAAGAGCAGAAAGAGATTCAATAAGGGACAACTTTCCACAATAATTATTGAATTTGACAGAAGGGAATTTAACGGAAATCTTTTTTATTATATCATCAGCTAACGTGTGCTCGCTCATTGTACCAAGGAAGATGAGTTCTGTCCCATCTTGAAGGCATCCATATTTTTCAAAAACGGATAACCATTGTTCTGAAGTCAGCATGCGTTCCCTTGACAAATCAGAGCAGCCGTGACCAATAGCAATACGTCTATATTTCCCATCTCTTCCTTTATTAAGATTGAGTACCTGAAATAATTTTTCTCTGCATTCACGGATAGAGGCCGGTTGTGCATCCAGAATGTGAGCTATGGCATCATACCAATAGTATGTTGGTGAAAATCTCTGGAAGAAAATGAGATGTGTATTCAAATATTTACGCCAGAATACAGACTCTAAATAGAATCCTATCCGGTTCCTGGCGCACATCAGAATAGAGAAGATAGTAGTAAGCCGGCTATATACTTCCAGGTCGATTACTGTATCTGTCTTGAAGTTTCTGATAATACAAGATAAGGTTGTAACGACCAGACGGAAGAGGGACGAATCATCTATCGAATCAATGCGATCAAAGATTCCAAGAGTGTGGGCTGATTCTTTAATCGAATTCGTTGAAATAAGAATGAATTTTGAAGATGGATGACGGTTGCGTAGTCCAAGAATAGTGGGGTAGGCAACCACAAGGCTGCCACCCCCCAGCATTTTGATAAAACAAATATCACCCTGGACTTGTAAGGCATGATCACGTCTAAGTATGAAACCCAGAAGTATTACAATCGGTTTCATAGCGAACATGAGAAGCCCGCCCAAATAACAATCAATCAGCTTTTTAGTTTGAAGTTTCATCAGATATTCCTTTGGAAAGGGATTCTCGTTTTTGTGCAACCCAGAGCCACTCGCCCAGTCTTAACGGCAATGCAATCTGTTTAATCCCCTGCGGCAAACGCTGATGGCTCCAGCGGCAGCAGTTTTGAACAGATTGCGGGCCAAATCTACTTCCAATTGCATAAAGATAATCCAAAGGTAAGGTTTTTGTCAGAGCAGAGAGTTCTATAGTTTCCAGATTTAGTTCCCTTGCTAACCATTGAACCGAGGATTGAGAAAAATAAAAGAGATGCTCGACCTTATATTGCGGCCAGAATACGTTCAACAGCTTGCGTGAAAGGGAATCCACATTGGGGAAGGTGGCAACAACCATTCCTCCTGTATTCAAATGACGGGAAACCAGTTGATCCAGGTTTTGTTTCGGTTTTCTCAAATGTTCTAATAGATCAAATAAAAAGATTACATCGAAACACTCTTTTGTTTGATACGCAAGCCATGTTTCGACACTTTTAGTTATTAAATTGCATTTGAGGCGCTTATAGTCAGGTAAACATTCTTCATTCGCTTCGATCGCGGTAATCTCAGCTTGACACCATTTCTCATTTATGGCAGCTACCAAATCACCCTCTCCAGAGCCAATCTCTAATAGTGAACGTTTTGAAAAATCCACGTTTAACTGGTTGAGTAAAGCTTTAAACCATGCCTTTTTTGGGCGTTGGATGGAACTTTGCCGTTTTTGGTAGTCGCCCGAATACTCAGAGGCCAGCCAATCATCAGAAGGTTGAGGGAACAGAAATTCGCAGCCACAATTCATACACTCACATAGATACAGATGCTGCTCATTCCTTACGGCAAAAGAACGTAATATTTTACCGGTACCGATTAAACAGAGGTTACATTTATTGAAACCTTCCTCTGCATCATTTGCAACCCGCTGTTTTTGATTCATAGACAATAATTTTATCTAAAATTCAGCTCTGTGAATTAAACTTTCTCAATTTATTCCTTAGTCAATACATGGCGGTAATTTCTACAAGCGAATTTCAGAGATTCCCAAAAGTTTCTGCGCTCACTTCTAATATAATTGTAAAAGTAAATAATCCCAAACCACCAGGTGAAGAAACAGTTTGGTTTGATGTAAATGAGTTTCTTGATCAAGTGGAAAGTCCACGGCCAGAGCACGGCTGTTTGAAAGAGTTTTTGGAGATTTTCCATTTCCTGTATATTCTCTACATCTAACTTGGAATCAAGAAAGAATGATTTTGAAATAGTATTACATTGAAAATGCTCATCCAAATAACCTCTCTCGAAAGCATAATCGGTCAATTTTGTTCCTGGAAATGGTGAAAAGAGTGAACACCATGGATAATCTGTCTTAATTCTGATATTCAGCTCAACAGTTGCAAATGCGTCTTCAAGTGTTTCATCCGGCAGGCCCATGATATTGTAAGTTCTAAACTTGATTCCGGCCTTATGCAACAATTCCGCGGCCTGGATAATCTGGTCATCTTTCAGTTGTTTTTTCAGGACACGGTTACGTAACGACTCGTTTCCACTTTCAATACCAAAGAAAACAGATTTACAACCTCCCTCTGCAAGATGAAAAGCGTATTTCTCATCTGAAGCAACAATATCCGCCCGCACCAGGCATATAAAATCCAACCCTATTTCTTTCTTAAAGATGGGAAGAAATTGATAAAGCCAGGACTTGCTCAAGCCAAACACATCATCTGCAAAATATATCACCCGTACATTCGTTTCTTCTTTCAGTCTCATACACTCTTCGATAACCTTCTCAATGCGGCGGGTACGGACGTATTTGCCTTTGCCTTTATAAAGTTCACGCATCGCATCTTCAAAACAAAATGAACAATGAAATGGGCAGCCTCGTGAAGTGATAACATTACGTACAGTACGGTCCAATCTGGAACCCAACGAGTCGTAAAGATGCCGATCAGGAAAAGGGTAATCATCCAGGTCTTTCCTGAGATTTCTGAGAGGTGTTTGTACGAGAGTGCCATCCTTTTTGACGCACAAGTTTGGAACTCTATCAATCGGTTTTTTAGCATCAATCAGGTTCATCACTTCTAGTATTGCCTCTTCTCCTTCACCGCGCACCAGCATGTCAATGGAAGTTTCTTCGCCAAACTGAGGGAAAAAAGTTGGATGGGCGCCGCCAAAAATATTAGGAATTCCGTATTCACGTTTGATATGGTCAGCCATTTCTTTAGCCCATTCATGGCTACCAGTCATGATAGAAAACCCCACAATGTCCGGACGAAATTGGGTAATGGATTGAGCAAAATCATCAAGCGTCTCTCCAAGTGCCAACCGGCACTCGTGACCATGCTTTTTTACAATTGAAGAAACATACATGGGCCCCAGGAACTCATATTCTATATTTTGCAGGAAAAGAAGTTTTGCCATACTTACTCATAAAGGGGGTTTTGGATAATCGATAGTTTAAACTGTGTTAATAAGCATACTAGGTATAAATATATTATGATCAGAATCAGATTCATTTAATACCTTCCCGCTTGTCTGCGTGCGTACTCGCACAGGCAGGCCTTCCTTTTCCATCTCTACAAAGATTCTGCCAGCCTCTTTCTGTGTACCGTCGGTTGAACCATTGTCCCATATTATGACTTCCATTCTTTTTTCATGGTAAAACACTAACAATATCTTTTCGAGAGATCATAATATTTCATTCTAAACAAATCGTAGAGCATAAAAAGGGAATCTTTTATAATATGCACCGTGGAGTGTGGTGAATTTAACCATCTTACAGGCACCTCCTTTGTTCTGAATCCCTGCCGCCTGGCAATTAAAAGGATTTCAACATCAAAGGAAAAGCCTCTGATTATCTGTTTTCTAAATACGTTATCTGCTGCATGCCTTTTGAAGCATTTGAACCCGCATTGAGTATCCTTAATGCCGGTACAAACTATTAATTTTATAATTTTATTGAATAGTTTTCCCATACTTTCACGTATGAAGGACTGGTGTATTTCTACTTGTGACGCCTTCAATCCCCTTGAACCAATAGCCACATCATGACCTTTGTCCAACCAAAAGAAAAGTTTTTCGGCTTCACTTATTGGTGTTGACAAATCTGCATCTGTAAACAGCACAAAATCTCCTTTTGATTCCAGTACACCTCTCCTTACAGAGTATCCTTTTCCCATGGTGGTTTCATTTTCTATTATCGTTAGCTTATATACCAACTGTTCATATCTTTTAACAACTTCGATTGTTGAATCTGTACCGCCATCGATGACAACTATGATTTCACTTTTAAAATCCTTCGTCTTCAAATAACTTATTATCTTTTCAAGTGTATTGCCGATTCTCTTTTCCTCATTGTATGCAGGAATCACAACAGACAAATAAATTTTATCTTTAATGTACATGAGAAGAATTATGCTAAAATTTTTGAACAGTAATATTCCCTACTTTTACCATATCTTCTAACTTATCAATATTATCATTTGTCTTTTCACTTATTCCCACATACATAAGATAAATTCCTGGATTTACCGTTATTGGTAACTCAACCCAGTATGCTTCACTAATACTTTCTTTCATATTCCAGGAAGAAGTTGGATAAAGTCCGTAGACAGGTTCATGGTCATGCTGAAAGACAACATTCCCTCTTTCATCCACAAGTTTAATTAACATATAATAGTTGTAGTCAGTCTCTTTGGTTACCTTCCAAAAGTAAACGATGCGAAAAGGTATCTTAGGTCTTATTGTCGGTGTATTCAAAGAATATCCCCAAAAGTCAATTTCGTTATTCAACTCGACATCTACAATATGAGCAGGCTTGTCAGTAGTCAAAGCAATATTATTAACACCTGATTTATCTTTATAGCCCTTCTTCAAGATGGTATAGCCGTCTTTGAAGTAGAATACTCCGTAGTTACGTTGAAACAGCAGTTCTTTTAAGATTTCATTGAACTTTTCACGCTGAATACGCGTTCCACAGTAGGGTTTGGCTAAGTTTATAAATACATACTCAGGTTCTTCACCTGGAGGCAGAAAACCAAATGGGAAATGGAAATGAAAGATTTTCTCCCTATTGGAAAAATGTGCTCCCAGATTACTGGCGGCTGAGATTGATGCATCTGGTGGAATTAATTTAAACGCTTCCTTCGCCGCCCTAACGCCTTCCTTCTTTACTAAGAACTCGTCAGAATATGGATCCAGAGAATATGGCAAGGGACCATACAAAATGCTGCTTACTATACTAGAAAACAATATGACAGATGAACAGGCAATAACAAGATTTGTTTTCGAAAAGGTGTATGTTAAACCAGTCTTTTTTGCAATATTCATAAAGAAGGTTTGTTTACTTAATAAAAATCTCAGGGCATATATACTTGAAATAAAAACAAAAGGGGTGATGGTCGCGGTATAAAAGAAACGAATAGTTGACATGAAAATATTTTGTGACAACATATTTCCCATAATCATTGAGAAACCAATCAGGAAAGTGGGTGGGTGAAAAAGAGAGATGAAACATAACGGCAGCAGTAATAGAACAACATACCCTAATTTCTCAATAACCAGGATCTTTTTCAGGATAAAGAGTGGATGGAGGAGTATAGTCGATATAATCTCTCCTATGCCACTTCCAAGATCAGAATAAAGGCCAAAAGAACCAGTGTCCAGTCTGGAATGTTCTCCTGATGTTATGTATGGAAGGAAAATCCAATAGGCAAAGTAGAACCAGGCCATACTCATAATAATTGTGATAACGCCGATCTTTTTCTTTCTTTCATAGAAGAAAATATATATCCCTAAGAAAAAGACTATAGGAACAACATCTTCTCTGCACAACAAGGCCAGCAATAAGAAAATAAAATACTTGAAATAAAATCTTTTGTGAAAAAAATAAAAGGTAAAAAGAAGCAGAGGGGTCGCAATATTTACTGGATGGAAATCATACAAATTGGCAAACTGCAGCGCCGGATATAGAAGATATCCAATACATAGAGAAATGGCTAATAAATTGCTGTCAAGCTTATCCTTTGCCAGCCAATAAATGGGAAAAACTCCCGATGACAGTAATACGCTTTGCAAGATAAGTAATGTAATCGGATCACTATAAATCTTATAAAAGGGACTTAAAAATACCAGAATGGGGGTCATGTGGTCTGTAAAAATATTTCTATTGTTATAAAAAGAGCTGAGGGGCGCCTTAAAATTACTAAAAAGCCAGACTGCCTGTGAGTAAAAGCCTAATGGGTCTACTCCGGAATTGAGATTAACATGTCTTATAATTGAATAATATGAAAATGTGCCTGCATACAAGCTGGCGAGCGCAAGCAAAAAACAGTAAACCCACTTTCTTTGCAAGACACCAGAATCGGAAGAATTGCCTGATAAACCGGTCAGAAGTAGTATCTTCAGGAAAACCACCATACTGCCAATCGGAATTATTAAAATCCCGGAAAAGTATCTTGACGCCAAATGGTTGAAGTAAGGCGTGCTGGCAGTAAATAAATCTTTGACAGGGAAAATTAAGAACAATAATAGCGGCAGGAAAGTATAAACATCTCTTTTTAATGCGTCATTTAGTTTTAAATC
>Ga0156324_1148_pt1 | contig 12026 bp, 14 predicted proteins | sample RifCSPlowO2_12_FD_107972 | JGI IMG/M metagenome (GOLD analysis project Ga0156324, IMG submission 107972) | Planctomycetes bacterium RIFCSPLOWO2_12_FULL_40_19
GAAGAAGAATAAAATTCAGGTCAAGGTTGGAACCCTGGCTCCTATCGAGTTACTTGTTGCAGAAGAAGGTGTTGCGAGCCAAATAGAAGGAGTAGTGGTCGCAGAAAATGATATTAAAGACAGAGAAGATGAACTGAAGCAGGTTATGAATTTAAGTAACAATGCTATATTATCTGACGTTTCAATTGTGCCTCTGGACAGAGCATCCTTTCAGGTTCGAGATGTCTCAATTAAAGAATCAATTAAGATTGCACTTGAAAACAGGCCGGAAGTATTTGAACAAGGGTTAGATATCGAAAATGCCAGGATTAAGGTGAAGCAGCAAAAGAACCAATTGCTCCCTAAATTGGATTTTGAAGCTGGAATTCGTTATGATGGTCTTGCCGCAAACAAAGGAAATGCCATTGATTCTGCTTTCTCACAGGATTTTCAGAGTGAGTTCTTCGGTGTTACATTGGAAGTACCGATAGGTAATCGAGAGGCTAGAAGTAGTTACTCAAAGGCTAAGCTGGAAGAAAAGCAATCGGTTTTCAATACCAGGAAGATAGAGCAGGAGGTTGTTGTCGAAGTCAGGAAGGCAGTTCGTCAGGTAAAGACGAATGTTGAGAGGATTAAGGCGTCGAAAAAGGCTGAGGATCTGTCACGGTCAAGGCTGGAAGCTGAGGAAAAGAAATTTAATGTTGGAAGGTCAACCAGTCTGGAAATAATACGTGCTCAGGCAGATCTGGCAGTTTCAGAAGGCAGGGCTACAAATGCAATTGTTGATTACCAGATTTCATTGGGAGAATTGGATGCTGTACTCGGCACTATTTTGGAAAAGAATAATATCATAATAGAAGATACAGGTATTTAGAAACGAAGAATCTGACCTGATGTCAGGGAATTTCAAAGTTGCCACAAAGTAGGGGCGTACCCGCCTGCCCGCCCGTCCATGCCGTTCGGACGGGCGGGCAGGTCGCCGAAACAAATCAAAGAGAAGGATATATATAATGTCAGAATTTACTGATGAACAGATTGATAGATATTCGAGACACATAATCTTGCCGGAAGTAGGTGGAAAGGGACAAAAAAAGTTATTAGATGCGAAGGTGTTTTTGGTAGGAGCCGGGGGGCTAGGTTCTCCCGCAGCGTTTTATCTTGCCGCAGCTGGTATAGGCAAGATTGGCATTGTTGACAATGATAATGTTGATTTCTCAAATCTTCAGCGGCAAATATTACACTCAACCAAAGACGTTGGTTATCCTAAGGCCCAGTCTGCAAAGGAAACGATTGAAGATTTAAATCCGGATGTTGAAGTGGTTCCCTATACTGACCGGCTCAATTCAGAGAATATCATCGATATTATTAAAGATTATGATGTGATCCTTGATGGTTCAGACAACTTTCCAACCAGATACCTGGTGAATGATGCATGTGTAATGCTCGGTAAACCCTTATCACACGGCGCCATCTTTAGGTTTGATGGCCAGGCAACTACAATTATACCTGGTGAAAGCCCATGCTATCGTTGCCTTTACGAGACACCGCCTCCACCAGATTTAGTTCCTTCCTGCCAGGAGGCTGGAGTACTGGGAGTAATTGCCGGAATTATTGGAGTCATTCAGGCAACTGAGGTTATTAAGCTGATCTTGGGGAAAGGAGATTTGCTTAGCGGTAAGCTTCTTCTATATGATTCCCTGAAAATGGATTTTAAGAAGCTTAACATACGACGAAACCCTTCCTGTCCGATTTGCGGTGAAAATCCTACTATAAAAGAACTGATAGACTACGAAGAATTTTGTCAGGTACATTCTTAGCAAATTGAATCCACCATTGGCTGGTTCTGGCTTGCAGCCTGAACCTAAACATTTCTATTCCCTTTACAAAATTATAGGAGGCATCCTATGTTAGAAAATATCTTAAAAAAGAATCGGGTAAGAAATTTGATTCCACTTGTTCTGTTTTTTTGTGTGATTATGATTCATGTTGACGGTTTTGGAAAGGAGGGTTATGTAATGAAGCTGGATATCAGGAGTACAGCCTTTGGAGAGGGTGAATTAATACCAAAAAAATATACATGTGATGGCGCTGATGTTTCACCGCCATTGTCCTGGTCGCTGCCACCTGAAGGAACAAAAAGCATGGCATTAATCTGCGATGATCCTGATGCACCAATGGGGACGTGGGTTCACTGGGTTCTATACGGGCTATCGCCGAACACTATAAAACTATCAGAAAATATACCTGCTGACAAGGAAGTATTAGGCGGGGCGAAACATGGTATCAACGATTTTCGCAAGTATGGCTATGGCGGGCCTTGCCCGCCGGGAGGCACACACCGTTACTTTTTCAAGTTATATGCAGTGGATACAGAGGTTGCCTTGAAGCCCGGGGCGACTAAGGGTAAAGTTCTTGATGCAATCAAAGGACATGTCCTGGCAGAGGGCCAACTTATGGGCAGATACAGCAGATAGGCGGTGTTATATGTTTTATTCTTTTAAATTTCGTTTTCTTAAAGATATCTGCAACTGTGAGGATTAGTTGTTTCATGATTGAGATATACAAAAAACTACCTGGAACTAATTGTGGTAAATGTGGAGAATCTACGTGCATGTCGTTTGCGTTGAAAGTGAAGAATGCACAGCGTAAGATGTCGGAATGCCCTTATGTTAAAGATGAAGACGAGGAGACTTTAACTCAAGAGCCTGTCGTTACAATGGAGAATAATTACAAACGTGTAAGCAATGAATTGGAAGAAGAAATCAAGTCCGTTGACTTCAGAGAGGCCTCTGACGCCATTGGAGGGAATTATGAGACTAAGAATGGTAGTAAAGTTATAAGGCTCAAAATGATGCAAAAAGAATATGAAGTGCGCAAAGAAGGCCTATTCGCAAATGATCAGTATTGTCAGGATTCCTGGTCAAAGATTATAATCTATGACTATGTTCGCAGAAAAGGAAACACTCCTTTAACGGGAGATTGGGTTTCTCTCGGACACTTTCCCAACACAGCTTCTCATTCAAAAGCGTTTCAGAAGAAGGCGGAGAGTAAGATTGCAGAGAAATTTAATAGTAATATGAGCGGCCTGAAGGAGCGTTGTAAGCAGCTTGAAGGAGCAGAGGTTCGGAACAAAATCAAGGCAGACTATGTTTGCGGATTTAAACTTTTACCTCACGTGCCCATGTACTTATGCTTCTGGGAAGCCGATGAAGAATTTCCGGCAAGTTGTAAACTGCATGTAGACAGCAGCGCAGAAGCATACATCAATATAGAATATCTTGCATATCTTCTTGAATGGTTTGTCAAAGTATTTGTCGAATAAAGACTGTCAGAACCACACAAACTATGCCTACGAGGCGTCGTTCTGGTAATGGACGGCCAGCCATATAGTTTCTCCTTCTGGATCAGTCCATTCTACTCTATGTTTCTTGTGAGCGGGGATATTGACATAATCACCAGATTTTAGAATAATTTCTTCGTTATTGCCTTCAAATATCAAACCGGCGCTTCCTTTTAGTACTATCGCCCATTCGTCATTGGCCTGGTCATACCAGTATTCTTCCCTGGTTGCATGTCCCCTGGATATAATCCGCTCTATTTTGAATTGGTTTGCCGTGATGATGGTCTCTAATATTTCTTCCGGAGATTGTTTTTTAATGTCTGAAAATATGTTTTTAACATCCATTTTTAATCCCTCCCTTTCGGCAGCCAAGCCAAGCCGTTCGGACTGGGAGGCGTCCAGCTATAGGCTTTGCCAACCAAATGACTTGATTGGCAGGACTAATATTTGCTATTGTATTTCTTTTCCTATAAAGAATGCCTTTCCAAGGGTTTTTCCGATTCCGTGATATGTACGGATTTCAGGAGCGTAAAGAATGGGCATTACTTTATCAATGTCGGGAAGTCCTTTTTCTCCAAGTACGGATTCATCAGCCTTAACGTCCATAATCTCACCGATAAATTGAGTATGTAATCCGATCTCAATGTTGTGTGTCATCCGGCATTCCAATACTAATGGAAATTCTTTCACGTAAGGAGCATCGACCAGTTCACTCTTTACAGGAGTAAGTCCTGTAACAGCAAACTTATCTGTCTTTCTCCCTGTGGCAATCCCGAAATAATCGGCCTCCTTAACGTGTTTTTCAGAAGGGATATTTACAGTAAAGGCCTTGCGTTCAATAATACTATCATAGGTATAGGTTGCCTTTCTCAGTGATATATTGATGCACACCGGCTTTGAACAGCAAATCCCGCCCCAGGCTACAGTCATTACGTTAGGCTTCCCTTCTCTATCGTATGTTCCTACTATCCAGACAGGTGTGGGGAAGGCCAGTGGTTTTACCCCTAAAGATTTCTTCATGAATTATTCTCCTTTTTGTTTGAGTATTGTTGATGCTCATTGTATTTATAAACCAGCTCAATACCTGCTTCTCTGAACATTTTTTCGGAATCTTCTCCCTGGTGATATTTACGTTCACAAACAACTCTCTTAATACCGCAATTAATAAGAAGCATCGCACACGTCCTGCATGGGGTCATTCTGGTATAAATGGTAGCGCCTGATATCGAAACTCCGATTTTTGCCGCCTGGCAAATGGCATTCTGTTCAGCGTGAACAGTACGCATGCAATGTTCGGTGGTATCGCCATTTTCATGAGTTACCTTTTTGATCTGGTGTCCCGCTTCGTCACAATGTTGAAAACCGGTAGGTGAGCCTGCATAACCTGAAACTATGAGCTGCCTGTCTTTTGCAATTACGCAGCCGCTTTTTCCACGGTCACAAGTTGCTCTCTTGGAAATGGCATTTGCCACTTCCATAAAGTAGTCATCCCACGACGGTCTTTTGTCATTATTTCTTTTGCTATTTTGTTCAGCCATACGAATTAAGATAACACTAAAAATGTTCGCCAACTAATTCAGGTCAATTTGATGGACAGCAATGATATCGTCTAACTGTTTCAATTCTTCTTGTACCATTTCATCTGCCGGCTGGTCAATATTAATAAATGATACGGCTTCCTGCAGACATGATGTGTTCGATCCCGGTTTATGGGAATTTTCCAGGGTCAATTGCATACGGGAAATATTTATTTTGTGGTTTCCAAGGATTGAAGCGGCCTTTCCTATCACTCCAGGCCTGTCATAATTATGAAGAACCAGGAGATAGCCGTCCGGTATGACCTCCAGATAAAAGTCGTTAAATCTCACGAATCTATAATTTTTGTTTCCAAATACAGTGCCTGCAATCAGGTTGGTCTGCTTTTCATCGGAAACGGAAAGGGTGATCTTATTGGCAAACTCCTGTACGTGACGTACAACGTTTTCTTCAACCACGATACCCCTGGATTCAGCCAGACTGAGCGCATTGACAAAATTAACCGATGCATCCAGAATGGTATTCAGAAATCCACGTACCAGAGCAGATGTCAGTACTCCTGTGTCATAGTCTGTTACAGAACCTGAGTAACTGATAGTTAATTTCCCGACTTCCGCTTGATTTTCACGATAAATTTGTCCTTGAAAAGAACCTAATTTATCACAGAGTTTCAAGTATGGATTAAGTACCTTAATCATTTCGGAGCTGATAGATGGGCAATTTACCCCGTTGCGTATTTCTCCTGTCCGAAGATAATCTCTAATCTGCTCTGCAACCTGAATAGCAACGTTGACCTGCGCCTCTGCTGTAGAAGCTCCTAAATGGGGCGTGCATATAACACGCTCGTGTTTTAAAAGGGGATTATTTTTTTGAGGAGGCTCTTCTTCGAATACGTCAATAGCAGCGCCCGCAATCTTTCCGGAATTCAATCCCTCCAGTAAGGCAGATTCATTAACAATTCCACCACGGGCACAATTAATAATGCGAACGCCGGCCTTCATTGTCTGAATAGTTTTCCGGTCAATCAAGTTGTGGGTTGTATCATTGAGCGGAACGTGTACTGTAATATAGTCTGACCGTTCAAGAAGCGTGTCCATGGGTATCAGCTCAATTCCATGTTTTGCGGCAACTTGTTCATTAAGGAAAGGGTCGCAAACCAGGACTCTCATTCTGAGTCCCTTAGCACGATCTGCAACGATCTTTCCAATATTGCCAAATCCAAATATGCCCAGTACCTTACCAGTAATCTCCGTGCCGATAAATTTCGATTTTTCCCACGCTCCCTGATGCATACTTTTATCAGCCTGAGGGATATGTCGGGACAGAGACATAAGCATGGCAATAGAATGTTCAGCAGTTGTGGTAGCATTGCCGCTGGGTGTATTGATAACGATAACACCATGTTCTGTAGCGGCGGCACAATCAATGTTATCGACTCCAATACCGGCTCTTCCAATAATCTTTAGTTTGTTTGCCTCTGCAAGAACCTCTTTAGTAACCTGAGTTGAAGAACGTACGATGAGCGCCTCAACGTCATGGATTTCTTTTTTTAAATCCTCCGGTTTCAGATTCGTTTTATAAATTACACGAATCCCATCAACAGCGCTTAATATGTCAATACCTTCTTGAGATAATTTATCAGATACAAGGACTTTCAACCTTCTTCCTTTCTATATAAAGTAATTATTGAGGCTTGGCGTAAAATAAAGCTACAATCGCAATTCGTAAGGCGAGCATTCCCATTCGTAAGCCTAAAATATTCTTATTCCTCTACTCAGTTCCCCATACGTTTTCCAGGTATTGTTCTCTGCCTGACCCGGACTTATACACCTTATATCTGACAGGACATTTCTCGTAATATTTTTGATGGTAATCTTCGGCCCTGTAAAATGTGGAGGCAGGGGTAATTTCGGTAACGATTGGGTTATCATAAATGCCGGATCTTTCCTTTTCTTCTTTTGATGATTCGGCTGATTGCTTTTGTTTCTCGCTGTGATAGAAAACGGCCGTTCTATATTGTGTTCCTATATCGGTGAATTGTTTGTTGAGAGTGGTAGGGTCGATATTCTTCCAGAATACATTGAGTAATTCAGAGTAGTTAATCTGTGTTGGATCATACAATATTTCAATGGCCTCTGCATGACCGGTCTCACCGGCACACACCTCTTCATAGGTAGGGTTATCTCTGTGGCCACCGGTATAGCCTACGGTGGTTGATACAACTCCCTTTAATTCGTCATAGGGATGCTGCATGCACCAGAAGCATCCGCCTGCAAACGTCGCCTTCTCGAATTTACTATTATTCATGTTTGAATCTTTGCTTTCATTATCAGCAAGTGCGAAACTTATATGTACGAGTGTGATAATTAAAATTATTGAGAATTTATTCATAAGGTTGAGGATATTCTTCCTCTTGATTTTAATAAATAGCAGACTAATCGTCAGGTTTTTTATTTAGTTTCATTCTAATTTAATGTTAGGGAATTTCAATTTTGTGCTTATTACACCTGTAAATAAAACCCTACCCGCCCGAATAGGTACAGGCGGGCGGGAAGGGTAAAATCCAGGAAGGAGTTAAGGCTTTAGCCTTTTAACTTATCCAATGAACCGTTATTTCCTTTTCTAATGATTTGAGTTCTTTGTCGCCGGTAACTAACCTGGCTTTCCGTAATTTCGTTAACGCAGTCGCATAAGCATCTGCATACGAGATTCTGTGAAATGCCTTATATCTGGCGGCATGGAGTGTCAATTCTTTGTTTGCTTCAACAATGGTTATCGGATATTTTGCAAGTGTTAGTTTGTAAAGTTCTGCCTTGTCCTCGCCGCCTTCCCGCAGGGCAATGTAATACATTTCTCCCCAATTTACCACGCATAAGAATACTTCCGCTTTATCCGCAAGGGCGTCTTTAAAGATACCAGCAACAGTTTCAGCGCCTTTTTCTCCCTCAAAATAAGCTATAATGGCGTAGCTGTCTAAAACATATCGCTTCATAGTTCACGCTCACGTTTTTTATCTTCCAGAAGGGCACGCATAAGTTTTCCTTTTGTCCCAAGAAGACCAATATTCTTATCGATAAGTTCTGGGGTAACGGGAACGATTCGCATTTCTCCATTTACTTCAAAAAAGTGAATACGTGTACCATTTTTGATGCCGTATTTACGTCGTAATTTTGAGGGTATAACAACCTGCCCCTTTGAAGTAACAATTGATGTTTCCATATTTCATACTCCTTATAAAAAATATTACATTTTGGAGTAGTGTATACATTTATTACAATGTAAGTCAAATATGTTTTGTAATACATAGTCTCATGGATTAAACAACAAAAGGATTGCGACCAAAAACGAGGGATGTGAAAAGAGGTATAAGATATTGATTTCTATTGCCTGGATTTAACTATTCAGCACCTTTCTCACAAAACCATCATATTCATCAAGCCTTTTTTTCGCTTCTTGATAGCCGATTTGTAGTTTGTGCATGACGATGGCTGTTTTTACATTGCCTTTTGCCTTCGTTAAAAATTTGCCGGCATCGTTTCTGTCAAGGTTTGTAACCGTCATTAGAATTCTCTCTGCGCGGTCTTTGAGTTTCTCATTTTTTGCCTGAAGGTCTACCATGAGGTTTTCATACACCTTGCCCATCTTTATCATAGATGCAGTCGTGAGCGTATTCAGTATGAGCTTGGTTGCAGTGCCCGCCTTCATGCGTGTCGAGCCGGTTATTACCTCCGGGCCGGTTATGGGCCTGATAATGACGTCAACTTTTTCAGCAGGATCTGTATCCGGATTACAACAAAGAAATATGGTAGTAGCTCCGATGCCGTTTGCTTCAACCAAAGCTCCATGAACGAATGGCGTAGTTCCGCCTGCGGCAATACCGACTACAGTATCTTCAGGTTTTATTCCATATTCCCTGATAGCCTTCACGCCATCCTCATGCCTGTCCTCGGCTCCTTCTATTGATTTTGTAAGCGCATCCTTTCCTCCTGCTATGATGCCTTTAACCAGATCAGGGTCAGTTCCAAAAGTGGGGGGGCATTCTGAGGCGTCGAGCACGCCCAACCTTCCGCTTGTGCCAGCTCCGACATAAAACAGACGTCCTCCTTTTTTGAATGATGCAACGACCAGGTCAACCGCCTTTGTGATATTATGGCGTTCCTTATAGACGGCGTTGATTACACTTGAATCTTCGGCATTGATTATATCAACAATTTCAGATGTTGATTTGCAGTCAATTTCAAGTGTGTTCGGATTCCTTTGTTCGGTAATAAGTTTTGAGCGATCTTTCATTTTTTTTCTGACTAAGGCCATCCCCGCCTGAATGACAAAGTCGGGCAGGCCCGCCTGCCCGCCCGTCTACGCCGTTCGGACGGGTACCTATTCGGGCAGGTCAGCCTCTGGTTTTTTTGGACTTAATTCTTAGAACATTCGCTTGTACATGTCAAGTGTTATTTGACCTGAAATCAGGCATCATACGGCAACTATACAAATTTGTCTTGTAAATTCATGATGGCTGGAGGGACAAACAGATAGATTATATTTTTCAAGATTGTAAAGTGAGGAGAGATTATAGCTTCTTCGTTTTTTGAATGGAGAGTTCCTAACCTTTACAAGATCAATATTGCATTGATTTCATATTTTGCAAATTACTTTTTATTGACAGTATTGATTATAAACGTAATATATATGTTGTGACAAGTCTGCCAAGCGAACTTCTTGGCAGCAGACAGGTGTGCCTGAAATGGAGTTTTTATCTATGAACTTAGCTTTAATCGCCGTAACAACAGATGGTATTAAGGTAGCGGAACGTATTGAAGGAAAACTGGACGGAGAAGTGACGGTCTTTTTGCCTCAAAAATTGAAACAATCAAAGCTAACTGCAACTTATTTTTCAAAAAAACTTGTTGATCAGGTGGGAGAAATCTTTTCGGTTTACGGTGGACTGATATTTATCATGGCTTCCGGCATTGTAGTACGCGTAATCGCTTCGTATATCGAAAACAAACGTACGGATCCGGCAGTTGTTGTGGTTGATGACGTGGGGCGATTTGTTATCAGTTTACTTTCAGGGCATGAGGGGGGGGCGAATAAATTAGCTCATAAAGTTGCAAATATCCTTAAAACTGATGCCGTCATTACTACAGGAACAGAGGCAAAAAAGGACATTATAATCGGTGTAGGTTGTAGGCGAGGCATAGGCAGCGACGAGGTTAAAAAGGCAATTAGCATCGCTCTCAATGATGCAGACGTGTCTATTGACAGGGTCAGGCTGGCAGGTACCGTGGATTTGAAGGCTAATGAGGCTGGATTATTATCTGCCCTTGAGGAACTGGACATTCCATTGAGGGTGGTTTCAAGGGCAGAGATTGAAAATTGTGCAAAAGGTTATTCCAAATCAGATTTTGTTATAGAGAAAATTGGAGTGGGGGGTGTTTGTGAACCGGCAGCCCTTATTTCGGGGAGGAAGACTAAATTAATATTAAAGAAGCAGAAATATCCGGGAATAACAATAGCAATAGCGCAGGAAAACTTTTCGTGGTAGGAATAGGTCCGGGTAATCCGGAGCACATGAGCGTCAAGGCTGTTGAGGTCTTGAAAGGCTCTGACTGTGTTATTGGCTATAAAACATATATTAATCTGATAAAAGAATTGGTTAAGGGGAAAGAGGTAATTACGTCAGGGATGCGCGCGGAAATAGAGCGCGCCTCTCTGGCCATTGAAAAGGCAAAAGCCGGGAAGGTTGTTTCTGTCATAAGCAGCGGCGATCCGGGCGTGTACGGGATGGCGGGATTGATCCTGGAAGTTGCGGGAAATGGCAAACATAAGGTTAATATTGAAGTTGTTCCCGGTATCCCATCTGAAAACGCAGCGGCAGCCCTTTTGGGCGCTCCTTTAATGCATGACCATGTTACCATAAGCCTGAGTGACCTTCTTACTCCCTGGGATGTAATTGAGAAAAGGATTGAACTCGCTGCAGAGGGTGATTTCGTAATTGTCCTTTATAATCCAAAAAGTTCTGAGAGGAAATGGCAGATTGAAAAGACGCTGGATATATTATTAAGCAAAAAATCATCAGATACCCCTGTTGGTATAGTCAAAAGCGCCATGCGCGATGGACAATCTTTAGTGATTACGAGTCTTGGAGAGGTGTTGGAACATCCGATAGATATGACTACAATACTGATTGTAGGGAATTCCACAACATTTGTTTATGATAATTATATGGTAACAAAAAGGGGCTATAAAGTTTGATATTGGTAATGTCAGGAACTGAAGAAGGCAGAGAAATAGTTAAAGCGCTGAGTGATAAAGGAAAAGACGTCGTTACAACAGTAGCTACAGAATACGGGCGCGAGATTTATGAGAAGATTGGTTTGGGCCATCTGTGCCTTCAGGGAAGGCTTGATATTAAGGGGTTGTCTGAACTTATACGGGGTAACGATATTAAAACCCTCATCGATGCAACTCATCCATACGCAACCCAGGCGTCTCTTAATGCAATAAAGGCGAGTGAGGAATGCGGCATTAAGTATATAAGGTTCCAGAGGCCTTCCTCTGTTTCGAATTCATCATGTATGGATCAGGCGGCTGCGAAAAGACCTGAGTTAGTGCATATTGTTAAAAGTATGGATGAAGCAGTGGAGTGGTGCCGTAAATCAGACGGGAAGAATATATTATTAACAACCGGTTTCTCCTCTGTCGAGAAGTTTGTGAAACTAAAGGATGAAAAAAACATTTACGTCAGGATACTGCCCATGTCCGTTCATATTGAACAATGTGTTAAGATGGGAATTAAGTCGTCAAACATACTGGCCATTCAAGGACCTTTTTCACTTGAATTTAATAAGGCAGTCTTCAATCAGTATCATATAAATGTGGTGGTTACAAAGGATAGCGGTAAGACAGGGGGCGTCCCTGAAAAGATTCAGGCGGCAATGGAGACGGGGATAGATATTGTCGTGATTAAGCGGGTAGAGATAGATTACCCTGTAAAATGTTCAACCATAGATGAAGTTTTCTGCATGTTGGGGATGGAAACTGTATAAGTCTAGACACGAATTTCACGAATTGACACGAATTAACAGTTATTAGAAGAAAATGGATGACAGGTTAATTTATAGGGAGGAAGCGTATAGAATAATTGGATTGTGCATGGAAGTGCATGGAATAC
>Ga0156324_1011_pt1 | contig 11680 bp, 8 predicted proteins | sample RifCSPlowO2_12_FD_107972 | JGI IMG/M metagenome (GOLD analysis project Ga0156324, IMG submission 107972) | Planctomycetes bacterium RIFCSPLOWO2_12_FULL_40_19
CCTTCTTTTCCAGAAACCTCTTAATCGGATCACATGCCCATACCTCGTCATCTACAACCAGTATCTTACTCATATATCAAGCCTCCTTCCTTATCAATTACTCTTTTCATTCTGAAGCAAAGCTAATCTTCAATCCTTTAATCCTTTAACCGGCAAATCAATTATAAAGGTTGTTCCTTTCCCTTCTTTACTATTTACACTTATTTCTCCGCCATGATTTTCTATGATCCCATGTGATATACTCAAGCCAAGGCCGGTTCCTTTGCCTTCCTTCTTTGTAGTGAAAAATGGATCAAACACACTATTAAGATTTTCTTCCGAAATACCTCCGCCTGTATCTTTAAATTTTATACTCACAAATGGTTTTCCTCGCTTTTCTATACTTTGTGTACTAATTGTTAACTTTCCACCCTCTGGCATGGCATCCCTCGCATTCATTGTCAAATTAAAAAACACTTGTCTTAATTCATCACTATTTGCCATAATCTCTGGCAGTCCCTTTTCAAACCTCGTTAATAATTTTATATTTTCTAACTTTATCTCAGGCTCAACGATGGATATTGTTTTTTCTAATAAACTGTTTATCTCAACCTCTCCGGTTTCAAGCTTTTCCCTCCTTGAAAACCTCAACAAATTGTCTGTAATCCTGACGATACGGCCAACTTCCTCCAAAATCTTTTTCAAGTCCTGTTCTGTCTCTGAACCCTCTTTTGTATCCGTCAGCAATAACTGAGTATAAGATGAAATGATATTCAGAGGATTCAACACCTCATGGCATACGCCTGCCGTCAGCGTCCCGAGAGATGCCATTTTGTATGACTCCCTTATATTTTTTTCCATCGCTTTACGCCTGGTGATATCCCGCATAATACCTACGAACATGCGCTTCTCTGCCAGATGCATCTCGGCGACCGATAATTCCATCGAGAATGTGGCGCCGTCACGGCGCAAACCCTCTACCTCGCGCGGTCCAATACCGATGATGTAACCCTTGCCTGTACTGATGTAGCGGTGGAGATAGCCGTCGTGCTCACTGTGATAGGGTTCCGGCATCAGCATCTTGATGTTCTGGCCGGTGACCTCGGCAACGGTGTAGCCAAACAACCTCTCTGCCGCTGGGTTAAATAATCGGATAATTCCCTGTTCATTAATGACAATGATTCCGTCCGAGGAATTATCAACAACAGATCGGAATTGTATCTCCAACTGCTTGCGCTCGGTGATATCTTTCATGATTTGAACAGTACCAACAAATTCACCATTATTATCAAAACGGGGGAAGCTTGAGATACTATAAATACCTCCCAAACAGAGTACTTCTATCTCGTTTGTAACGGGTTTCATAATTTCAGCCATCTCCATTACTGCACATTTGCTTAAATCCTCTTTCTTAATTTGATTGAAAATCTCAAAATATTTCTTCCCGATAATTTCTTCAGATTTTACATTAAGCCCTTCCAATAAAGCCTTATTGCATCTGATTAATCTTTGGTCTTTACCATAGAGGGCAATTATGTCTCTTACTGAATCAAACGTTGATTCCCACTCTTTCTTGCCCTCTTCAATACTCTTCAATAATTTCCCAAGCCGTATACGCATTGTATCAAAGGAATCGGCCAGAATGCCTATTTCGTCTTTTCGGGACAACTCGACCTTATGTCCCAAATCTCCGTCTGCAAGCCTCTCAGTTGCATGCGTCAGTTTTCTAATGGGCCTCGACAATGAAACGGCAAAGACAATGCCCACACCGATAATTACAGCAGTACTTGTGATTCCCACGATCATGGCAATGATATCCAGCACCCTTATAGAAGCAAAGACCTCTGCCTTATCTTTCTCCGCCAGGAGTATCCACCCATATTCTGGCATATACATAGAAGAGCCGACTATAGGCACACCCCTGTAGTCAGGATAGACACCGGTCATTGTAGCGCCATGTTCGAGAATTTTTTGAACCGGTTCGGTATCCACTACCTGCCTGAGGGGAGCATCTTCTATGAATCTCGATTCGGTTATCATAATCCTGTCACTATTGACCAGATATATCTCTCCCGATTCTCCAAGCCCAACCCGGTTCGTTGTAATATCGCTCAGTATGGACAGTTCGTAATGATTGATTAAGATGCCTGATACCTCGTCATTACCGCTGGAGATAATGGGTGCAGAAACATCAATGCATTTTGTATTCAGTAGAGGAGTGTAGTATGGTTGGCTAATACAAGGTTTATCGTAGATTTTGTCCATAATTTTTGCAATAGCTTCTTGGTCGGGGATGTCCCGCCCGATCAATGTTTCATTGGTGGACGCTACAATCTTGCCGTATCGGTTCACAATATTTATTGCAATAATATGATGGTCAATCGGCTTTTTATTCACAGAAAGGTGTCTATTCAGGGCAATGACAGCCTCTTTTTTGCTGTAAAAGTCACCGTGATTGATCGTCTCGAGCTTCTCTCTTATAAACCCGTCTGTGCTGTAATCCAAGGCCCTGTCCTTTTTTGCTTCCAGGAATGACATGATATGAATCTTCCTGGACTCAGCAATTGCCGTCAGGTCATCCAGTTTATGTTGCTTTATGATGTTATGGGCATTTATGTAATATAACGTTGTAATTGAGGCAATTGGTATAAGTGAAATGCAGAGTGTAAACAGGAGTAATTTACACTTTATAGATAAGCCTATAGATGTCTTTCTGGAAGAGATATTCATTTTTTTACAAACTCACTCTCTTAATGGTCACAGGCTCATCGCAACCCCAGTCTCTCTCATAGTAACCCCGTTTGACAGACGTTCCAAAAGAGCCATGCGGCCAGTCTGCCGGCCTCTTTACAAAACCATGTTTAACCCTGACTTTCTCATTGATAATCATTATCTTGTTAATTTATAATATTGCTTGGCAAGTTAGATTCCCCGACGCCGCTCGTCCGTCCGCCCAGGCGGAGAATGACGTCACACTGAGCGAAGTCGAAGTGTAATCAATATTGGTAACAATTTAGTTCTTTGCAAAACAGCGGTTTTCACTCAATTATGCATTTAGATTTGCGAATTACAAATAAAATCTAAAATCACAATGTTTTTAACCCTAATGTTTATAAAAGGCTAAAGCCTGAATTCCGCCGGAGTTAAGGTCGCGCCATCGGCGGATCTGCCTTGGGCACGACTTTAGCCTTTTATTCAATTGCAAAGGACTAAATTGATACCAATATTGAAATTCCTGGCAATAAATTAACTAAATATTCCCGTTCAGCTTAATTAAAAAAAGAAAGCTATGACACAAACTTCTACAGATTTACAGAAAAGACTGGTAGCTCTGACAAGGGACTTAATACTGATTCCCAGCGACGCATCCCGCCCGGAAGATATTGAGCGATGTTTTGAGTTTGTTATCAATCACGTTGAATCACTTGACAATATTGCTGTAAAAAAACATTATCACTGTGATATACCTTCGTTAGTTGTCCTTCCTAGAAATTTAGACCAGCCTAAAGTGCTACTCTGTGGACATCTGGACGTCATTACACACTCTGACGTCCATAGTTACCGTTCACATATAGCTGATGGCAGAATTATCGGCCCAGGGTCTGCAGATATGAAAGGCCCTCTGGCAATCCTTATGGAGATTTTCAGAAATTTACATGCGCAATATGACAACCTTCCACTTGGATTGGCTATTACGTCTGATGAAGAGCGCGGTGGAGAGTCGGGTATGCGCTTTCTCTTTGATGAAGTCGGACTCAGGTGCGACGTGGCTATGATACCTGACGGAGGTTCTTTGAATAAAATAACTGTGGAAGAAAAAGGGATACTTCATCTAAATATCCGGTGTGATGGACACTCCGCACATGCAGCACGTCCATGGTTGGGAAATAACCCTTTGGAACGTCTTGTTGACGCGACTGCCCGCCTACGGAAAAACTTTGATTCATTGAAGCAGGACGAAGGCCATTGGCACCCTACTTGTGCGCTCACAATCGTAAAAACACCGAATCAAACCGTCAACCGCATACCATCGGAAGCTGAAGGCTCTCTTGACATACGATTTCCATCTCCATACACCGTAAAGGACATGTTAAACCATGTTCGTAATTTATTAGGTAAAGAAGTTGACGCACGCACATTAATCAGCGCAGAGCCGACACTCCTATCACCTGACCCACTCTATTTTTCAGTCACCGAGGAAGTAACCGGAAAACCTGCCAGCCAGGAAAAGGAAGATGGCGGAAGTGATGCCCGCTTTATCGGGAGATTTAACATTCCCGTAATTGTTTCCAGACCCATAGTTGGCGAGTTACATTCTATAGATGAATGGATAGATATCAACTCGATGGAAACCTTCTACCGTATATATGAACTTTATCTGAAACGAAAACTGCTTATCTAGGAATTGCGAAAATAGGCCATGCTTTCTCAGGGAATCCAAAACTAGACTCCTTCCGAAAGGAAGGGCTTATGTCCTTTCACTGGAATTCCGGTTTCAATTATGTTTTATTTCACACCAACCCCTTGTGAGTGAGCCATCTTTCTGCTTCAAGCGCCGCCATACAGCCTGTACCGGCGGCAGTGATCGCCTGTTTGTAATAAGGATCCATAACATCACCGGCGGCAAAGACCCCGTCCACACTTGTTGCCGTCCTCCATGATTGGGGAGTACGGATAAAACCTTTCTCATCTAATTCAACCTGATCATTAAGAAATGAAGTATTCGGAGTATGGCCAATTGCAATAAACAACCCTCCACAGTCCAGGTCTGATTCCTCTTTGCTGACGGTATTTTGCAATCGCACTCCTGAGATTAATTTGTCTCCCAGAACATCTATAACGATAGAATTCCATTTGAATTCTATTTTTGGGTTAGATTTGACACGCTCCTGCATTATTGGGCTTGCCCTGAGTTTATCGCGACGATGAATCAAAATGACCCTGCTTGCAAATTTAGTCAGATATAAACCTTCTTCAATTGCTGAATCCCCGCCTCCAACAACTACCAGCACCTTATCCCTGTAAGCTGGAAGCGCTCCATCACACACAGCACATGCGCTCACTCCTCCTCCGGAATGTGCAAGCCGTTGTTCATTCGGCAAATTTAACCAATTTGCCCTTGCACCTGTAGCAATAATAACGCTTAAAGCCTCAACCTTGTTGTTTTCAGAAGTCTTCAACTGAAAAGGATGTGCGCCGAAATCAACAGACACAATATCTTCCGTAAGTACCTGAGTATCAAACCTCCGGGATTGTTGTTTAAATAGGTCCATCATCTCGGTTCCTTGTATACCGGAAGGAAATCCAGGATAGTTCTCTACCTCGGTCGTATACATAAGTTGGCCGCCCGGCACCATAATGTTTGACGGTTCTCCCTCATAAACAATTGGATTCAGGTTTGCCCTGGCCGCATAAATTGCTGCTGTCCAGCCAGCCGGGCCGGAACCAATGATTATTATCTTTTCTGTCATATCTTTTCTCCATTTAACCTGGAGAGTCCGCCAGACTGATAGGCGGATATCCCTACTCGTTAAAAAGAGAAATTCTATCATGCCTCTCATTAAAAAGCAAATGCGGATCAGAATAAAGATAGAATCTCAGTAAGGGTTTTGATATATTTACGGCTTAAGAATGGGTTTCCCTGTAATAACAACAGATATGACTGGAAGCAGTTTACGATTAAGAGATAATTCAAAGATTGCCATAATCGGTGGTGGTCCGGCGGGAAGTTTCTTTGCAAACGATGCTATACGATATGCAAAAAAACTTGGATTAAATATTCAGATAACAATCTTTGATGGCAAGGATTTCAACCGGAGAGGTCCCAGAGGATGCAATATGAGCGCTGCCGTAATTGCAAGTTCTTTACATGCAAAGCTGATAAAAGACGGCATTGAGTTGCCGGAAGGTATAGTTCGCCAGGAAATAAAAGGATATTATTTTCAAACGAAAGATTACGGCATCAAACTATACAAACCAATACCGAATGATAAAAGTAGTATATTGGCCGTGTACCGCGGCAATGGCCCACTTTATAGCACCCATACAGAAAGTCACAGCTTTGATGATTGCCTGTTAAAACATGTCATTAAACAGGGTGCAAACGTAATCTATGAGCCTGTTCAGGAGTTAAGACTGGCTTCTGACATTAACACTCCTGCAACTATAATCTATGGAAAGAGTGCCTCATACAAGGAGATGGAAGCAGATCTTGTAGTGGGTGCATTTGGTATTAATTCTACAATAGTTAATAAAATTAAAGGGTTGAATTTTGGTTACATACCGCCTAAAACCATTCAGACCTGTCAAATGGAAATACCCTTAAGTGATACTTTTATAAAGAAATCCTTTGATGATAATATACACGTATTCGCGCTTGGTCTGAAACCATTCAGATTTGCATCGATGGTGCCTAAAGGGAATTATGTTACTGTAAGCCTGGTAGGCACCAGAGATTTGACAAATAAGGACATGCTCAATTTTGTAAATCACCCGGTTGTCCGCATGAAACTGCCTCATGATTGGGAAGTGCCTGACAAATTCTGTATGTGTATACCGAAGATCACACTTTCACATGCAAAGAAGCCATTTACTGACAGGTTTGTTATTGTAGGCGATGCAAGTATTACAAGGATATTTAAGAACGGGATGGAATCGGCCTATATAACCTCACAGATTGCGGCACAGGCAGCATTTGAACACGGCATCTCAAAAGATGACTTTGACATTCATTACTATAAACCTGCAAAGAAATTACTTGCGATGGATAATCTGCTTGGCACAGTAATTTTGATGCTCAGCGATTTTATTACAAGACAGAATTGGCTGGTAAGGCCTCGTCTATCATACGTTAAAAGCAGAAGAGGCTCCTGGATTGCGAATCATCTTAATACACTTCTATGGAACATGGTTACAGGAGATGCTCCTTATAAAAAAATATTAATACAGGCGATCAATCCTGTTTTTCAAATTATATTGATCCCCGTTACAATAAAGGCGCTTATCAAAGACACCTTTCAACGAATTATGCACCACTATGGCATAAAGAAATAATTTAATTGTCATACGGATTAATATCAATATTTTCACTGTGTTTTATGTTGTTGCTTTTTTCTTCATCTATTTCAAATTCTCCATATTCAACCGGCTCTATCTTGTAATATCCCCCCCTGTTAATTTCAATTCCTTCATCACGTTCTTCTGCTTCCTTACATTTAACACAAAGGTTTACGAAGGGTATGGCTATTAGGCGCTGTTTGTTTATCTTCGCGCCACACTCTTCACATATACCGTAATTACCCTTTTTTATTTGGCTTAAGGCATTATCTATTTGTTCTATTTCTCTAGCTTCACCTTGTGCAATAGACATTACTATTTCATCTTCTATAAGGTTAGACGCTATATCTGCAGTGTCTCTAAGCCTGCAGCCGCCAGAGTCCTTAAACGCCCCTAACCTCAGATTTACCTCCTTCAAGAGATGGTGCCTTCTTTCTTTAAGTCGGTTTTTTAATTGCTTTAAGAATTCCTTACTCATTTTAAAACATCCTGAAAAGATTAAAATACTTAAAACTACATTTCCACTTTTACGTAAATAACATACCAATGACTTTTTATTTTTCGCAATTATATATAAATTTACATAGTTTTCAAGCGAAAAGTTGCAATATATACCAATTAATATGTATTATAACCGTAATACACAACTAAAAGTTTCATTAATTTTTAAGTAAACAGTAAATAATACAATGCTTCTTTAAGTGCCCATCATATAATAGCTTACCTTCGCATACAACCATATTAAACCTCTAATTTGACATCAAAAAATATGATCTGCCAATTTATACCATCTTTTATTTGTAAATCAAATGCGGGAATAATAATACGCATGCGCTGCACGAATTATTTTCGCTAATGTGGTCAATATTTAACTACTTCAGAATCTATATTTCCAACTTACAGGCTATTAGAAATAATATATGGTTAAGATAATATAATGATTACCTTCTCATAATTCACACATAAGCTTCCAACAGTCTCAATCCATATTTTTTAAAACTTGTTGAATTTACTCTGCATTGATGCTAAAAACCTGATAGGATGATCTTATTTTTTAACAACAACCATTGAACTCGATGAATCAATTAATAGCCGTAATAGATGATGAATCGGATATTGTAGAATTGGTGACTATTCATCTCAATAAGGCAATGTTTAAGACCAAGGGCTTCTCTGATGCTGAGAGTTTTTACAGTTTCATTGAAAAACAAATTCCTGATCTTATTATTCTGGATTTGATGCTGCCAGATTCGGATGGTCTTGAAATCTGTAAATACTTAAGAAAGGAAGATAAGTTTTCCTCGATTCCTATTATTATGCTTACGGCAAAGGGAGAGGAAACAGATAAAATCCTGGGATTGGAATTTGGTGCAGATGACTATGTTACCAAACCGTTCTCGCCAAGAGAACTGGTTGCCAGGGTAAAGGCAATCTTAAGAAGAAGACTAAAGGTTGAAGAATCAGGAAAATTAGATGTCGGTGGAATATTAATTATAGATACTGAAAAATATGAAGTTTTTGTTGAAGGTAAAAGAGTTGAGTTAACCTCCACTGAATTCAGGATATTAAAATTATTTCTATCAAAAAAGAGCAAGGTGTTTTCCAGGGATGATATTTTAGATTATCTCTGGGGGCATGAGAAGATTGTGTTAGACAGGACAATAGATGTACATATCAAACATTTGAGAGACAAATTAGGCAAGGCAGGCCGATTCATCAAGAACATCAGGGGCGTGGGCTATAAATTAGAAGAATGAAAAAAACGATATTTGTAAAAATTTTTGGCGGGTACCTGTTAGTTATTATTGTAACTCTCGCCTTAACATTTCCCCTCTCTTTCAGAGCAATAAGGCATCATCATATAAATACATTAACCGGCGACCTGAATAATCTTTGCCTTACATTAAAGCTGAATATATCCCCACTACTTGAAAACAACCGTATTGATGAGTTGGACACCCTTATAAAGAAATTGGGCAGGCAGATAGAGACAAGGATCACAGTCGTAAATCTTGACGGGATAGTTTTAGCGGATTCAGAAAAAGACCAGGCAATAATGGAAAATCATAAGAATCGGCTTGAGATAATGCAGGCCATAAGAGACGGTATCGGCACATCGCTGCGTTATAGCACCACCATGAAAGAAGAAATGTTATATGTTGCGGTGCCGATTGAAATAAATGGAAAGGTCTTCGGCATTTTAAGGGCAAGCCTGTTCTTAAATGAGATAAATACCCTGCTCAACAACCTGCAAATGACTATTATTAAGATAGCAGTGATTATTGTAGTTGTGTTACTGCTGGGAGCTTTTCTTTTTTCCCGTAATTTATCCCGGCCTCTTAAAGAACTGGGCGACGCTTCCAGGAAAGTAGCCCAAGGAGACTTTAATGCAAAAGTTTACTTAAAAAACAGAGATGAAATAAAAGAACTGGCGGACAGTTTTAATTACATGACAGATCAAATGAAAAACTTATTTACACAACTGTCCTACCAGAAAGAAGAACTTGACAGCATTATATCGTCAATCAAAGAGGGTCTTTGTGTATTAGACAAAGAAGGAAAGATTACAATCTATAATGAGAGCTTTAGAAAGATTGTCAAGAATGATTCTGTGAAAGGGAAATTTTACTGGGAAGTCTTAAGGAAGATCAAATTTGATGAATTGATAAAGAAGGTTAGAGGTGAGAGAAGCAGCATTGTTGAAGAAATTGAATTAAATAACAAAACATATTTATGCAGCGCCACTTTCTGCACAAATAAAGAAGAGATAGTAGCAACCCTGCATGATATAACAAAAATCAAGGATCTGGAAAAGACAAAGAAAGATTTTGTCTCAAATGTGTCCCACGAATTACGCACACCGCTTACGGCAATAAAAGGATTTGTAGAAACCCTGGAGGAGACTACTAACGATGACGAAAATAAACATTACCTCAATATCATTAAGAGACATACAGACAGAGTCATAAATATTGTTGAGGATTTACTGCTACTGTCAGAGCTTGAAGAAGAATCAAGCAGCCTGGAATTCGAAGACGTAAATTTAGAGGGTTTAATCGAAAATATTCTAAAGATATTTGATCAGAGGTTAAGAGAAAAGAATCTGGTTTTAAAATTTAAATCAGACAAGGATTTGCCTCTTATCAAGGCTGATCCTTTTAAATTAGAACAGGTGTTTATCAACTTGATAGATAATGCGGTTAAATACACTGAAAGCGGAGAGATTATAATATCTTTAAGCCAGAAGGATGAGAAAGTAGTAACAGAAATACAAGATACTGGAATATGTATTCCTCGTGAACACCTGTCCCGTATTTTCGAGAGATTTTATGTAGTTGACAAATCCCGCTCCAGAAAGCTGGGAGGAACTGGTTTGGGATTATCAATCGTAAAACATATAGTACTCCTGCATAATGGAAAGATAGATGTCGAAAACATCCCAGGAACAGGCACAAAGTTTATCGTAGCCCTGCCCATACACTTCTCATAAATTTCATTCAATTTTTCTTTGTATCTATATTAAACTATTCCCGTAGCCGCAACCTTTAGGTTGCGCAACGCTTGTGCTGTTTCAATCTTGCAGATCGAACCAAGACATTTCAGATAATAAAGGTGGATTCACTTTGTTTAATCCACCTATGGCACGACAGATCCGCGCCGTGGCGTTAGAGGCAGAATTCACATATACGCTGGAGCACACCAGTTGGAACGAGTGGCTTGGGTTGGTTTATATGAGTCTATTTTACATTAAGAGGACGCTTTGCGCTTTACGAGGAAGATTTCTCATAAAATACTCTATCTTTGGAAAGGTATTCAAACGCTGAACTTAAAATCCGAATATTCATTCAAACCTTTTCTTTAATTTTTTCTTTGCTATTTCCCAATCCATTTTCTTTTCTAAGCCTTCGGACAACCTCTTTTCAGTTTTTCTTAGTTCGTCCTTATGCCATTCAGGCGACTGAAAATCATCGTCTCTACTGAGATCCTCCCATAAAATCTCCATGAGCTTTATCTTCTCGATGCGTGACATATCTCTAATTCCTTCATGTATAATCGTATTCATTTATCTTCTCCTTTCATATTGGGGAATCGCTAGTTACCTGCTCCGGTTTGGTTGTTTTGGCTAACATAGATTATCCAGCCCAAGCGCGGTAATTATTTGCAGCAACTATATATACTCGTAAGTAACCGATATACAAGATTTTAAGCCAATGAGTATGTAATATCAAGTTGTTTTTCCCTGCCCTTAACCAAAAATTAATTTTTTCTTTATACTCAGTTAACATTCAAATCATATTATGTGCACATTAGTGTAGGACATGACTTTTTTGGCTGATTATAGAAATACAAAGGTTTTTAGTTACTTAACAAATCTTTTGCAAGATTAATGCTGATAAAAAATAATTTGGAGGATTACGTTAAATGATGAATACTTGGATGACAAAACATGTACAATTTGTATGGTATGGTATTAATGATGAAGCAAAACTGCGTCAATTTCTGGCATCTGACATTAACTGGGGTGAATGCGACGTACGTCTGAACCCAATTGATGGGACGCCGATACTCCGTCACGATTCCTTTAAAAACACTCCTCTTGATACGGATGAAAACTGGCTTAATCTGGACACCCTTCTCACTTGCG
>Ga0156324_1169_pt1 | contig 11616 bp, 11 predicted proteins | sample RifCSPlowO2_12_FD_107972 | JGI IMG/M metagenome (GOLD analysis project Ga0156324, IMG submission 107972) | Planctomycetes bacterium RIFCSPLOWO2_12_FULL_40_19
AAGCTTAAAATACTGCACCAAGGTAGTGCCGTCGGCCTGATGAATCTCAACTTTATGACCTGAACGATACGCTTTGTAGTATTTTCCCCGTACCGCTCTTTTCATACTGGAAAAATCGTATTCCGACCCGTATATTACCTTTGGACGTTTGCAATTACAGTTTATCCTATATTTTGCCGCATAACGGCTGAATTAACCTGCGCCGTTGCGGTGCAGGGGACATAACGAACAAAAAAATATCACACATTCTATGACTCTAGCATCGCCTAGAAATGAGGCGTCAGGTTGAATGAATTGTTAGCTAAATCTTTTTTCTAATTTCCCATGAATCCAAGCAGGATCGCGTCTCATATCCAAAACGGCAACTACTATAGCGGTATCTTCTTCTACTTCATAATAAATAGCAAAAGGAAATCTCTTTGATAACATTCGATGATACCCGAATCGTTTACTATGAATTCCTGCATACAGTTTTAAAGATTCAAGGTCAGAAATTAAACTGTCAAAGAAATAATCGCCAATACCTGATTCTTTTCGATCATAAAAAAGCCGTCCTTCTTCCAAATCCTCCGACACTTCCTTTAGGACAGTTAATTTTCTTACTTTCATTTGCGCCTACGTGCTTTTATATCCTCGATTGAAAGAAACTCGGCTTTATCTGTTTCAATTTTCTTTCTCCTATTTTCAAGAATTGCTCCGTGCCACTCTGGTGATTCAATTTCTTTATCTTCGTGGCATAAGGCATCCCAGAGTTCTTCCATCGCTCGTAAACGTTCAATTGTGGACATTTTCTTAATTTCAGTAATAGTCATAGTTTTCAATCCTTTTTTTTGCTATTGTCTTTTAAGTTTATTCAACATTATGATGAATTGTAGAAATTAAAGGTAGGATAGTCAAGAAAGAAAGCTATAAACCCGTTGAAAATGGGGAGGAGATGCAATATAATAGTTTTACATCAGTTATTATATTGCTGCAATATAGTATTGTATATTAGTTATGTTAGAAACATTTAAACGCTTTTTGTCATCAAAAGGCAAGGTAAACGACAAATATCTTCCATTTTATTTGAAATGGATTACGGAAGGTTATCGCTACCTTGATATTCCATTATCTCAGGCCATTACAAATGAGCAGAAATCTCAATTTCTCAAACATCTGAGCAAAAGCCATGAGGACTAGCAGGTAAATCAGGCAGATCACGCTCTCAGGCTTTACACAAATGAAACGCAAAGGAGTCAAGTCTGCTTTTGGCTTAACTGAAAACATCTTTTTATATTATCAACTTGTTTTTTCAGTTTCTTATTGCCAGCCAGATTTGCCTTCTTTCATCAAGAACTTGCGTCGGATAAGCCACATAACGCCCGCGCTTGGCTACTTGATGCTGCCACGTAGCTTCTTTGCGACAACAAAGAACCGATATGTACCAATTACCATTGTTGCAGCCCCTACTACGACAAGCACCCAGGCAATACTGAATAAAGACGGGTAGCTGGGAAAAAACTGGAGCAATATGGCGCCTGCCGCAGCGAGTGCCAACGCTGTGCGAATATAAGCCAACAACGTGCGTTCATTGGCGAGGCGAGTTCGCTCCACCGCCAACTCATCTCGCAACTCTCCCTTATTCATTGAATTTGCGAAACCCAACATAGATTAGACCGCCTAAATGATTGCACTAATAACATCGCAAACTAAATTAAGTATTGTATGAATTATGAAGGCCTGACCCTTCAATGCTTCACCGACATTCTTAGATATTGCCGCCAGACTTTCAATAGTCCGTACAATCTGCTTGTTATGGCAATGTCAACTTTGCAATTGATGTTGCTATGTTTGGGCTGTCAGGATTAACGATAATAGACTGTCTTGCCGGAGAAATAAGGACATCCATATCTTCCATTGGAACAACTCCTAAAAGAACCTCATTCCCAAAAACCAGGGCGCCGGTAAAGCAGGCACGATTTTCAAATTTTATTACAATTGGTCCCATATAAGGACATAGATGTTTTTTACCATCTGCAGTTGTCACCTCACGTTTATATAATTCATCTAATTCTAGTTGTATTGCAATATGTTCCGGCACACATAAATGCAAAGCTCCGGAATCAGCTAAAGCCTTTACTTTCATGGGCTTTATTTTGCTGTCTCTGGGATTAGATAATTCAATTTCTGTAGTTATAAGCCCCATTCATTTCCTCCTGACCAACGTGTGTATTTTGAGATTTTTTTTGCTAACTAAACAAGAGCATATTTTCAATCTTATTTGACATCTTTAATTCATACATGTGGAACCCTGAAGGTTTCCGCTACGGCACAATTAACCCGACTCCGCGTCCATAATCTTCCCTACACGTCTGGCGTGTCTGCCGCCTTCAAAAGCAGTTTCAGTAAATAACTTTATCTTTTGCTCCAGTAAATCATGATTCACCACATCTGCGCCTAAGCAAAGAACATTAGCATCGTTGTGCCTTCTGCTCATCTCTACCGTGTATAGATTGTGACAGACCGTTGCCCGCACACCTTTTACTTTGTTTGCGATGAGTGACATGCCGAGTCCTGTTCCGCATACCAGGATAGCACGCTCACATTCTCCACTGCTGACTGCCCTGGCAGCCTGAATTCCATAATCTGTATAGTCTACAGAGTCACTGCCGTTCTTAGTTCCATAATCAACGGTTTCGTGACCAATTTTTGTAAGGTACCCGGCAATTAAATTTTTAAATTCAAATCCTCTATGATCTGATGCTAAGGCAATCTTCATTTAAACACCTGTTAAGCCTTTCTTCTTCAATTACACCATAACGGATTATCTCAAAAGTATCATCCAAAATTTTCACTACGGTAGAAGGCTTGCCTCCTTCAGCAGTCCCCCCATCCAGAACAACATCAACCTTGTCAGCAAAAAATCTTATTACCTGTTGCGCATCTGTCGCAGGAGACATTCCTGAAATATTTGCGCTTGTTGAAACAATTGATATTTTTGACGTATTGAGGAGGTCTCTAACGACATGATGACTTGAATTCCTGATGCCTACAGTACGGTTGTCTGGAATATCAAAAATAATAGTTAACGGACCCGGCCAGAAGGAATGCATCAATCTTCTGGCAACTGGTGATATATGCTTTACGTGTTTTACAACATCTTCAGGACTTGCAATCATGATTGATAGTTCTTTCTGTTTCGGCCTTTGCTTAGCCCTGTACAAACTATCTACGGCGCTATTGTTGTCAGCACATACGCCCAGGCCATATACGGTTTCCGTTGGGAATGCTACAATCCTGCCCGAAAGCAACGCCTGTGCGGCGATTCTAATATTTTGCCAGTATGTGCTTGAATAATTCAGGCTTAAAATTTTAGCTGTCATAAACTGTTTCTTTCTTAAAATTTATCCTTCTGTCACGCCTTAGAGCTTTACAGCAACAAGTTTAAATACATAGCTGATATCAGATCAATATATCACCTTCAAATTATAATATCAATATCTATTATGAACAACTGATATCAGCTCACTGCAACCCTTTTCACCTTGACAAGAAAATAACAAGCTGATAGATTTACATCGAAATCCATATTAAACAATATCAGTAATCTACAAAAAATGAGAATCACAAAAAACATGCCGCTTTTGTTTATATTCAAATCGATCGTATCCCTTTATATATTGATAATCTTCTTATCACATACGGTTATTGCATTGGAAACAATGGACACCGATGAGATCACACCTGGAATGAAAGGCTATGGAAGAACTGTGTTTTCCGGCAATCAAATTGAAACATTTGATGTGGAAATCCTGGGGGTTTTGAAAAACTGGGAATCAAGAACCGATATGATACTCGTAAAAATGACGGGAGGCCCTTTAGAAAAAACCGGTATTATTGCGGGTATGAGCGGCAGTCCGGTGTATATCGATAACAAGCTGATAGGCGCTGTGTCTCACGGATGGAGCTTTGCCAAGGATGCAATTGCCGGAGTAACACCCATAAACGCTATGATGGATGTGCTTAAAATAGACTCTCAAATCAGAGAAAATACTTTTCGCACAAGTAATAAAACATGGAGCACATCATTAAACACACAGGATTTGGATGTTGTAGTCAGATTAAAATCGCATGGCTTAATACATGAAAACGAATTGTTAAAGAACTCCAATTCACAACAGCCGTTCACTCTTAACCTTGTACCTATACAAACTCCATTAATAATCTCAGGATTTGATTATAGAAGCCTGAATAGAATTAGTCCTCTACTCAATAAACTTGGCAGATTTTCTTTACAGAGTAACAGAGGCAGTGACGGCTTGCCTGCTGATTTACACGACTTCCAACCCGGTTCATCTATTGCAGTTGAAATAATCAGGGGTGATTTAAGCGCTTCAGCAATCGGGACTGTAACGTATAGAGACGGCAACGACATCCTCGCCTTTGGTCATCCGATAATTCAAATCGGAAATACAGACCTGCCAATGGCAACGGCTCAGGTTCATACTGTGCTTGCAAGTCAATCAGGCTCGGTTAAAATGGCATCGCCCGGAGAGATCATAGGAAGGATCACTCAAGACAGAAGATCGGCTATTGCCGGAAGAATCGGAGAATATACGCAAATGATACCCTGTCAGACAGAAATCCAGGGGTCTCTAAATGTTAAATACAACTTTGAAATTGTTCATGATAAGATTTTGACACCGATTCTTTTACAAATGGCGGTTGAGAGCGCATTACTTGCCACTGAAAAATCTATAGGGGAAAAGTCGGTAAAGTTGAAACTCGATATTGGCATCGCCGGCAGAAAGGAACATGTTAAAATAGAAAACGGGTATTTTGATTCAGGGCCTTCATGGTTTCCCATTTACAATATTGTGCAACCGGTTGCAATGTTAATGAACAATGAATTCCAGACTACTAAAATAGAGTCTTTTAAGTTAGTTGCTGATGTTTCAGAAACAATAAATATTGCTTCTATTGAGAATATTAGAGTTGGTAAAAGATGGGTTTCCCCCGGAGAAGAAGTACACTTGAGTATAAGGTTAAGACCGTATACTAAGGATTATGTATCCATACCGGTAAAGGTTAAGATTCCGGATGATGTTGCTCCCGGGAGCAATATAAAAGTAGTTGTCTGTGATGCCATTAACAGCAAAATGCTGGAAATGACAAGCGCTCCAGGCCGCTTCTCGACATCCAGCTTTGAACAATTAATAAATCGTTTAGAGAACGTAGAGAGTAACAATAATATTATCGTAAGAATTCATTTGAATAAAAAAGGCCTGACGTATATGGGTGAAGATTTTCCGTCACTCCCAAATTCTTTCTTAAGTATAATGTCAATGTCAAATCAAAGTGGCGCTACTCCATTGCGAAGTGAAATAGTTAAACATATCCAGACAGAATGGCTTATTAACGGCAAACAGACTATTGACTTATATGTAGATAACAAGAGCTAAATTTCAATTCAGATTAAACATTGTTTTAAAGGTTGGGCAGCGCTCACCATACTACTGAATAATGATAAAATTCTTAAGAAATTGCAGATTGGTCATCATCTTAACAACCGTTCCTTTCCTGACGTTAAAAACACATCACATATATGCTGTTACAACCAAAATGTGGACAAGCACTGATCAGGCAGAGATTTCAAAAGGAAAGCTGCAAAATGTATCTGTACATAGCAATGGAAAGTTTACATTATCACCTGATAAACGCAGAGTAAATGAAATCCCGGCAGAATATGTCTGGTGCCTGGTAGCAGATGGCGCTGACTCATTATTTGCAGGCACCGGTAATCCGGGGACAGTATTTAAAGTCAGTCACGATGGAAATGTAGAGGAATATTATAAAACCCCGGAACTGCACGTCTATACCCTTGCTATAGATTCCGCAGGAAATATCTTTGCAGGAACCTTGCCTCATGGCAGGATTTACAGGATTACTTCAGAGGGAAAAGGAGAGGTTTTCTGTGAACTCCCCGATCCTTATGTATGGGATATGGTTTCAGATAAATATGGCAACTTATACGCAGCTACAGGTAACAATGGCGTTATCTATAAAATCTCGGATAACGGTATTCCCTCGGTCTTCTTTGATTCTCCGTTTTCAAATATACTTGATCTTGTTATTGATAATGACAATAATATTTATGCCGCCTGCGAACCGGAGGGTCTCATATATAAGATAAACCCAAATGGTAATGCCTCTGTCCTTTATGATTCAGATGAAGAAGAAATTCATTGCCTGGCCATAGACAAAAATGGTGTTTTATACGCAGGGACGTCATCCGGCATACCTCCGGTTCTGCACACGCCTGCACTTCCAGAACCTCCGGAAGTCCAGCTACCGCTTCTTATGGAAGAATTCCCCGGTGAGCCAGGCAATGGCTGGCTGAATTATGTTTTGTCTGATGATGATACGGATGTCTTGGATCAGCCCCCCCCCAAGAAAGATGCCCCTGCTGAAAACGGCCTCAGAGAAATGCCTGTTATTCCGGAAATGAACTCAGTATACCGAATAGATAAAGATGGAAGAGTTAGAGAAATATTTGTAGTAGAAGACTCTTTTATACTATGCCTTGCCGTTGATAACAATAATGACGTCCTTGTGGGTACGGGAAACAAGGCAAAGCTGTTTAAGATTAATAACAAAGAAGAAGTCAGTTTGCTTCATAATTTCAGTGAATCCCAGATTCTGGATATCCTTTCATATAAAGATGGTATTAAATACATGGCAACCGGAAATAATGCAAATATTTACCAATTAGCAGGTGGATACTCTAACGAAGGCACCTATGAATCTATTGTCCATGACAACAAATATATTTCTTCATGGGGATATATATCGTGGAAAGGCAAGATGCCGCCACAAACAAATATCAAACTTTCTACAAGGTCTGGAAATAATAAGAAACCCGATATTACATGGAGTGACTGGTCTCAGGAATATCAACTCAATGGCGGACGAATAGAAAGTCCATCAGCCCGTTTTATACAATATCGCGCTACCCTTACGACTGATAATTCTGAAACCACACCTGCCCTTGAGGACGTCAGCATCGCTTACTTACCACAAAACCAACCACCCATAATCAGAAAGGTGGAAGTTACTACTCCAAGACATTTTCCAGGTAATGAATCAAATAATTACGATGCTCCTGACACATCGAAACCCTCCTTTTCCCCCCCAGATAATGTATACCTGGATAACAGTCGCAAAAATCATAAAACCGCCCCGCACGGTCCCAGAAAACTAATATCCTGGGAAGCGGACGATCCTAATAATGACAGACTGGAATTTGATCTTGAATATAAAAGCGTGGATGAAAGTAAATGGAAGGAACTGAAAAGAAATGTTAAAGAAAGAAATGAATTCTACTGGAACACAAATAGAATACCTGATGGTTACTACCAGGCAAAAGTCATAGCGTACGATGCTTTGGACAATCCGTCAGAACTTGCGCTAAAGGAAGAGGTGGAAAGTAATACATTTATAATAGATAATACGAGGCCTGTAGTATTAAACCTTAGAGCGGTTATTGAGGGAGACTCTATTGACAGTCATGGCAGACCTTGCCACACCATAATTGTATCCGGCGTTGCAAAGGATGAAATGTGTAATATAACCGACATTCAATATTCCATAGATTCAGAAGATTGGCAGACTGCATTCCCTGAAGACAAAATATTTGATTCAACGGAAGAAACATTTCTGCTTAATATCCCCTACATTTCTCCTGATGAACATACCATCGTAATCAATGCAATAGATTATGAGGGCAATATAGGCAGCAGCAGGATAGTATTCAATCCGTAGTTGGTAATTGCGGGATTGGGAGATTAATAAATTTTGACATCGAAGATTATACATGAAGAAACCACAATTATATTTAGAAACATCTGTATGGAACTTTATTTTTGCTGATGATGCACCAGAGAAGAAAGAAATCACATTAAGGTTCTTTGATAAGATTAAGAAGGGCGAATATGAAATATTTATATCCGATGTTGTTATAGAAGAAATTGGTAGGGCTATTGACAAAAAGAGGAACTTGATCTTGAACGTCATTAAAGATTATAAGCCTCAAAAGTTAGTAGTTAATGAAGAAGTCGTTGAACTTGCTAAAAACTACATTTCAGAAGGCATACTACCTCAAGAGAAATTTGAGGATTCAACCCACGCAGCAATAGCAACTATTTTTGAAATGGATGCTCTTATCAGTTGGAATTTGAGACATCTGGCTAATTTAAAGAAAATGGAGATGATAAATGGAGTAAACATGAAACAAGGCTATTACAAAAGATTGGAATTAATAACTCCTATGGAGGTATCCGATGAGGAATTATGACAATTCACTAATAGAAGTCTGGAAATGGAAGGAAATGGTATATGAGGATACTAAGGGTATGAGCGCCAAAGAATATGTTGAGAAAGTCCGAAGTGACGCTAACAAAATTCTTTCGGAAAATGCCATAGAATTAACACCCATTTCTTCCTTAAAAAAAGAACATCAAAAAACAAAAGAATAAACTAAATGCCTGAAAATAGCAGAGAATCAATCTGCAATAGATTATGAAAGCAATATAGGCAGCAGCAGGATAGTATTCAATCCGTAGTTGGTAATCGCGGGATTTAAGGAGTAAATATAATTTCAGGTTCCCTATCGTTTTTTATCTTTATATAATCTTTTATCTGCTTCCTTTAAGACTTCATCAACATTCTTCTTTCTGTCTGGATTCAGTGCATAACCGCCACAACTTATGCTTACCGGAAAACCAAAATCTGAATTCTCACTCCATTCTTTTACTCTCTTTTTCACCTTTTCCATTACCGTTCTTAAATCTCTTCCATTTGCCTTAGGTAATACTGCCAGAAACTCGTCTCCACCATAACGTATTACTATGTCTGATGAGCGCAAGTTTTTTTCCAAACACTCAGCTATACCCTTTAATACAAGATCTCCCCGCGCATGGCCATAATTATCATTAATTATCTTAAATTTATCCACATCAATTATCATCATAGATATAAAATACCTGTATCTTTTCGCCCTCTCAAACTCTCTATTTATGACCTCATTAAAATAGTGTCTGTTGTACATCCACGTAAGTGAATCTCTTATTGCCATGTCTTCCAGCTTTTTCTCAAGGAACTTTCTCTCCGATATATCTCTTATTATAGCCGTAAAGATAAAACCCTTTCTAGATTTTGAAGCAGACAGAGATAACTCTATGGGAAACAAAGAACCGTCTTTTTTTATACCCTCTACTTCCACAACCTTTCCTATTAATTTTGCCTTGCCTGTTTTAATAAACCTTCTCATCCCATTTTTATGTTTCCTATGGTATTTCTTCGGAATAATCAATGTAATTGGTTTGCCCAACACCTCATCTTCCATATATCCAAAAGTTTTGCTTGAGGCATCATTCCATAAAAGAATCTCTTCCTTTTCATTTATTGAGATGATAACGTCCAATGATGCATTAATAACTCTTTTGTATATTAAATCCATATTTTCCATATCATTCAGTGTAGCTTTACTTTTTCATTAATAGGACAGGCTTCCAGCCTGTCAATCACAGGCAAGGATGCCTGTGTTACTCTATAAAACATTGATACAACAGGTGGTTTACTGATTAGTTACGCCAAGTGTATTACAATAGCACCAACAAAGGAAAACCGCAATCACAAATCTTTAATCTCAAACCGCCCCCCTTCCCGCAATAGTTTTGTCACATCTTCAGCAGGCAATGGCTTGCTGAAAAGGTATCCCTGTACTACTTCGCATTTGTGCGAACGGAAGAATTCCAGTTGCTCCTTCGTCTCTACGCCCTCGGCAATCGTAGTAATGCCTAAACCATGCGCCATGGCAATAGTAGCTGTCACAATTGATGCGTCATTAGTGTCTGTTGTAACGTTGCGCGCAAAGGACTGGTCAATCTTCAGGATGTCAATAGGGAAACGCTTAAGATAGCTTAAGGATGAATACCCTGTGCCAAAATCATCCATACAGATATGTATCCCCAGCCCTTTTAATTCATGAAACTTCTTAATGACAACATCCGCTCCCTTCATTATGACACTCTCGGTAATCTCCAGTCCCATGTATTCGGGTTTAAGTCCCGTCTTCCGCAAGGCATTTGCCACAAGACCAACAGGGTCTTTCTGCCGAAACTGAACCGATGAAAAGTTGACCGACATCTTTATAGGAGCAAGCCCATCCTCCTGCCATGCCTTATTCTGCGCAAGGGCAGTATGGAGCACCCATTCCCCAATTGGAATAATCAAGCCGGTTTCTTCTGCCATCGGTATAAACTCAGCCGGAGAGACCATACCTCTGTCCGGATGCCTCCAGCGCACAAGGGCCTCTACGCCGGTAATCCGCCCCGTGGTTATATCCACCTGAGGCTGGTAGTGCAAAAGTAATTCTCTCCTGTCTAATGCCTTACGCAAATCATTTTCCATCATCATCATTTCATAGGAGGAGGTCTCCATTTCCGTGTTGTAGAACCGATCGTTATTTCTTCCATGTTCCTTGGCCTGGAGCATTGCAGCTCTGGCTTTTTTGATCAGCCCTTCCATCTCCTCGTCATCCTGAGGATACATGCTGATGCCGATGCTGGCCGTAATATGCATTTCCCGGTCATCCAGCACAAAGGGTTTAGATACTGCTTCAATAACCTTTTGCGATACTTTAGCTACATCGGATGCGCTTGTAATGCCGCCAAGCATAATGGCAAATTCATCACCCCCCATACGTGAGACAGTATCGCCTTCACGGACACAGTTGACCAGGCGCTCAGATGCTGATATCAGCAATCTGTCGCCTGTTTCATTTCCCATCGAGTCATTGATGACCTTGAACCGGTCAAGATTCAGATATAGAACCGCAATCTGTTCCTTCTGCCTTTTCGCACGTGATAATGTCATGGACACACGGTCCATGAACAATATACGGTTAGGCAGGTCTGTCAGGGTATCATAGCTGGCTATATGGTTTATGCGGGAAGACAACTTCTTACGTTCTATCGCATCTGAAATCATAATAGCTACGGATTGGAGGAAGTTGGCATCATCTCTGGTAAATGTTCTTCGCATGGTTGAGTGAATACTTAGGACACCATAAGAATAATCCTTACTTTTAATGACAACGCTCATGCCGCTGACTACGCTATGGTCAAGAAGCAGGGATGGCGCGCTGAATCGTGTCTCTGTGCGGATATCCCCGACAATTACCGGCTTATCTGAATGCAGGGTATATCCTGCCTGTGAGTCATTACCGGCGCCCACTGTCACGCATCCCACACTCCCTGTCTTCCAGCCCACACCCGCCTTTAACAGTAAGGCTTTGCCGTCCGGAAGGAGTTCTAATATCTCGCAATATTCCACCCCCAGCGCTAAGGCAGTGATTGAAACGGCTTCATTCAGCAGCGTATTAATATCAGGATCTTCCAGCGCATGCATGCCTAGTTCAGATATTGCCGCCTGTTGGCGCTCACGCGTCCTGAGTCCCTCCTCGATGAGCTTGCGTTCGGTGATATCCTGAACAGTTCCGTTTATTTGGACCGCCATGCCCGTACTGTCAAAAACAACCTCTGCCTGCTCATTGACTATGCGCACTGAACCATCCGG